>Ga0307517_10000313_pt1 | contig 84259 bp, 81 predicted proteins | sample 23_EM_MG_FD_194515 | JGI IMG/M metagenome (GOLD analysis project Ga0307517, IMG submission 194515) | Populus trichocarpa ectomycorrhiza microbial communities from riparian zone in the Pacific Northwest, United States - 23_EM | ecosystem: Host-associated > Plants > Roots > Unclassified | place...
GTCTTCTATTCTGATATCCAAGTTCCACGCCAAGAACCCACGAACCCTGACCCTGATCTATCGTTACACGATCAGCCTTGACCTGAGATTGTCATCTCCGAACCCTCACGCTAAACGAGTGTTATCTTTTAGGACCTTCCTGTCATTGTGTGCCTTGGACTAACGTCCAGTGCCAAGACCCCGTTACAGTAGGCTTGGCCCATGACTCCAGGTAGACCATGACAATGTTTTCAAGAGGTTAACTAACTTTTTTTTTCTTTTTAAGAGTGGCCAAATTAACTCCTCTTCTTTCTCACCACCCTCTTACCTTCTCTATCCCCGCTCTTGCCATCAACACAATCCACAGATCGCTCTGCCCTCTGTGCTGCAATCGCGCTTCTCCTTTTCATACATCACAGAAGCAAACTCTGCAGTTAAAACAAAAAAAAGAAACAAAAGAACAGAAAAGAAACACCTGCGGCTCTTGCTCTACCAACTCAGATACGCCCCTCTACCGGTACCACCCTCTCTACTTCCCTTACTTTCTCCCCTACATTGGAGGCCACAGAGGCAAAAGGTTGCTGCATAGATTAATTATTGCCCGGTCCCAAATAGTAAATTAGTCCCCATCTTCACATTGGTCTTTTCACATCTGCTCTTTTGTCACCTCTCATATCATACGCCAAGTTCATACGAATAATCATATGCACAAAATCATAAGTATAAATAAAATCATATGCACAAAATCATACACACAAATAATATGTACTGACTGGCATCGATGAATAGAATACCTGTTTCAACGTGTAATGCCATCAGCTTATAAGTGGAGGCCTCTTCAGGCAGGCGCTTTGGGGCACTCAGTGAATTCTGAGACCATCTACCTGAATGAACATAGGGCGAGCCTTACACCGTTGGAAACCGCTTTCGAACGCGCCAGGGCGAACCGAGGCAATGGCCTAAAACAACGCTGTGATTTTGCGCAAAGATATCAGGAGTACCAGGCACTTGACAATGAGACTAAAGCCCAACTGGATCAGGAGATGATCCTGGAGGAGGAAGAGGTCCTAAAGCTGGAACATGTGGCAATCCCTGCAGATTGGCGGCGATACTAGCCAAACCAGTATTGCGACGATGGTTTGCCACTTGTGAACCCCCTTATCGAAGTCGATTCTCCACCGAATTCAACGGCATCACCTGTATTTCTGTCACCGAAGATGAGGCCCGCAGCGTGAATGAAGAGTCTGCTCAACCGTGTGGTGAAGCGACCCACAAGCTCGTCAACTGTGTGTCTCCTTGTACCACCTCTGGGGACTTCTGGATTACAGAATTCTCCTCCCCGACGCACCCGCCAGCTAGCCATTCAGGACCGCAGTCATTCACTCACACTGCGTGAGGCCCAGGTATCCCAGACAGGTTCCCCTGTTGGATCCTCTGTGGGTTTGGTGAGGACAGCTACATTCAATACAGGGAGCACAAGGAAACCTATCTCACATCGCACAAGGGTTAGGATAGGACTAGGTAGCCTGAGGCGAAACTCCCGGGCTAATAATCCAGAGTCTAGTAAGCAATTTTAAACTTTGCTTAATTCACCTAAAGATGTTCTTACTAATATTGAGTGTTGTTTAGCTTGGATAGGCGCCTCAATACCTATCGGTGGAGACGATGGTACTTCTGAGTACTGATGAATGGAGGAAGATATGGAAGGAGATTTGGACATGACGGTTCGAGAGAATGAGCTCGACGAAAAGGGTAGACCTTTGATTGACTGAGTGAAGCCTGTTGTGTGGCTTTTGCCAAATGCAGTAGTCTACGAGTAGTGGGAGGAGGATGAAGAGGATGAAGATGTCGATTTTATCGAACTATGTGAGTCTGGTGATGAGGGTGGCAATGGCTCAGAGAATTGCGATGAGGTCGATGGGGAAGAGGAGATTGATGAGGACAACGATGAGGATGTGGAGGGTGAGCAGGAGGATGTGAAGGGCAAGCAGGAGGATATGGAGGGCAAGCAGGAGGATGTGGAGGGCAAGCAGGAGGACATAGAGGGCGGGGAGGAGGGTGATGATAATGTCCATATGACGGACAAAAGGGAAACCTACGGCTCAGGTTTAGGAAGTAGGATGCAAGACTTAGGCCACCCTGACTCTGCATCTTCCTCTCGTGGTCTGTACCGCGATGTGGCAGAAGACAGTTTCCATGCTAGCACCCCCGAGATTGGAGAGCTGCTGCTTGGGCGGCCTATGACACCCAAGGATTTCTTCATAACCCCGGAGGACCAAAAGGCCAGCATCGAAAATATTGTCATCCAGAGAAAGCGCTTTCTTGCCGGGAATGTCCCTCTTATCCTTGATCTCGAGGCAGCCCTTAGGGAAGAGGCAGAAGTACAAGGAATTGACATTGAGGAGATGGATAGAATTGACTGAGAGATGGATAGACAGGCCCTCCTCAATATAGGAAGCCAGCACTTTCCTCACTACGTGAAACAGGAGCCGGAAGATTAACAATTTCTTGTTCCATCTATTTTCTTTTCTTGTTATCTCCAAGTTCCTTTCCTGCCCTCTCACCGCGGTTCTGCCTTCCTTGCTCCCCTTAATACGGTTCCCCTTACCTTGCATTACCTGCACTCCCACTTCTGTATTTGTCCACCACAATATCTCCCGTTTGGTTTCATCCTTAGCCGGTATTCTTTCTCCCAGATCATAAGTCCGGGAGCTGTTTTCCTTGGGTTAGATTCTGATGCAGCATGCTACCACTTTTCTTCTTCTCTTTTTAATCTGAATTTCTAGACACTGAAGCTCCTTTAGAGTTTAATATCTTTTGTTATCATACCCGGCGCCTATATGGATTCCGCTCTTTTCTTTTATGTCATGATTGAGTTGGTGACCTTACTCTTTGTAGTGTAATATAATATGATAGCAGTTTAGAGGTTAGAAACAATCTCATATAACGATTAGCTTGAGCACAAATTGAGATTGTGTATTTAGTACTTTGCTTCTGGTTTCTTCAGCAAAATCCATATGCCTAAAGACATGCGCCCAAAACCACGTACCCCAAGTGATGCGCCCAAAGCCATGTGCTCTAAAGCCATACACTTAAAGCATACGCCCAAAGCATATACCTAAAACATACGCCCAAAACATACGCCAAAAAAGAACCCCTAAAACATACGCCCAAAAAACATGCCTAAAACACACCCTCAAAACACACCCCCAAAACACACCCCTAAAACACCCCCCCAAAGCATCTATATTCAATTATAATTTAGGTTCAAATATGTGAGGGAATAGCCACCCATATTCAGCTAGAGAAGCTAGGCTCTGCAGTTTTCAGAATAGGCTTCTATCACAGAATCAGAATCAGAATCCACAAGGGTACAATGAACAAGACCCATGACAGCTCTGCTACTAGTACTTCCACTACGCATCAGTTCCATTGAATGCACAGTTGTACGGATATAAATTCCTGCTCCTAGACTATCAAGGATCCCATTGTACTCTGTATCGTCACAGTCTGAGAACCCGGACACCATCTACTTCCGCTGTAGCTACACATTTTCAGCTTTGTCTTCATATACCTTGGTTCCCAACCTATACATCTGGCCCAAGACGGGGGCGTGCATCCCAGCCTTTGGATAATCCATCATGTCTACTAGATCATAGTATAGGCTAGGTTCCTGTAAGTCAATTGAATATTTGACTTACAGAAGAAGTGTATGACTTTATGACCCCAGGAAAGAGAGTAGAGATAAGGATATGAAAACAAGGTTGGTTACAGGTCACTGTAGTTGTCTAGAGAGCTCTGGGGACAGCCCTTTGCTTCAAAGAAGCTATGGTCAACTGGAGCATTGGCCATTGGGCGAAGCCGAGGAAGTCGAACGATACCGGGCGCGGTATTACCCGGTGGAGTCGATGCAATCACAATTTCTTTCCTGATCGTGCTCATTATACTATTGAAGGATGGATATGGAGAGAGGAAGAAAGATCGTGCTTTTATAGTAAGACCAAAAGGGTTTGAAGTTGGGAAAAACTATAAAATGATTTTATTAAGACCAGCTACATATACATTAAGTCAACCCGAGTAATGCTTGATAGAATATAATTGAAGAAGGTATAAATTATCGAAATTCAGAAGTCCAAATGAAGTTATTGTTAACAGTCTGAGTCTGGAACTAAGCCCCACATTATTTTGCCTTCTACCACACGCCTGCCTGAGTCATACTGCTGAAATATTTCTAAGATCGAGACCCAACCCTTAATCTCATTCCCTAACTCAAGCGCCTGTATGATAGCGCGGGATTCCCTTGTTCTATATTCCAACATTCCAGCAATCCATCTACCTTGTACCAATTTGACTGCCTTCCCCCCACCATTTGCCCACTCAAATCCACACATCTCTAATTGGAACGGTTGTCCTATCCGTGGTTACTGGCTATTGGTCCAAGGTTTAGCTATCCCTCACTATCAGCTTTCATCGTTCTAGTTGGCTGCACACTTCCTGCAGGTACGATCCAGTAACAGCCTACAGAAAAAAAGGTCCGCCTTCATTCTGCCAAAGGAAATGGGCAAAAGGTTGATTATTTCATCAGGGCCAAATGTCCATGTATAAAACTCATCTATTGGAGCTTACGCAATTGGGGCTGTTGTCATCGCCTTAGGTGTAAATAAAGGAAAGACGGCAAAGGGAGATGGCAGTAGCAACAAGATGGTTATGGTATGATATTCTTGTGAGTATCTAAGTAGAGGATAATTACATAGCATAATTACCAACGTATATATAAGGGTTATAATCAGGACTCACCTTTAAGCAGTCGGAAAGGGACTAAGTGCCTTCGTTACTGCATGGTATTCGAGTATTAGATCCTCACGTTGAGTTTGCTTTCGATAGTTGCGACAACTTCAAGAGACCCTGTACTTGCTGGTTTGATTCACCATTTGGTTGCCATGTAGAAGCGAAGGTGTGATCTATGAGAGTATTCAATTGGAACTAATCAACTCACTTAAAAGATCAAATTTGGTTACCTGGGATTATGATTGAATAGGGTATATCAACTCCTACTGGATTTGGACTAATGCTATGCCCAAAGCACAGCATTGAATACCAATTCATGTAGCTGCTACGGAGCCTAATCCTAGAGTACAGCTATTTTCAAAACGCAATTCACATGCAACCATACACCACCATATGCATAAAATTCATACGCACAGAGGTTCCTACACATGCATGTTTGTATACTCAATTGATCGACTCCAAATTATGGAAACAATGAAATGGATCACAGAATGGAAGCCAGCTTGGGTACGTAGCTTAGCTGGGCCAAATAATAACCTTCATTCATAAGCCCACCACAGCTGTGCTTTTATATAAATATTATTTGGGATCCAAGGAGATCTGTTACTATTACCCTAGTGGGAATAGCTTGCATAATTATGCGCAAGGTATATGCCACCAGGAGGGAGAGCATATATCCGAACCCAAGCTCCCTGAGTAGGGACTTCCCAGAGGCATCTGGGAGACTACTCAGGAACCCCAAAGAGTTCACGTTTCAAGATAAGGCTAACTGATTGGAACGATGATTAGAGAACCAGTGCTCTACTCTTACAAATGCATACGCATCATGCATTGATAGATGAATATCGGACCTGATCACTCCATATTCATGATACTATTGGTATGTAGACATTTGGACTGCATATTCTATTATAGTCTATCAGGACGGAGAGATCGAAGACTGACTACTGGTGGAGTGGGGACACCCTCAGAGGAAATAGCAGTCGGGCAATTCTCAGAGTCGAGTTGGGCAAGCTTTCAGGGTCAAACAGTGTTCGCACTTTGTTCTGACGAACTGAATTCTTAGAAAGATACTTCCTTACTAGAGAAGTCAAAGTAGCGTGAACATTAGTATAAATAGTAGGGCTCTCTCCGGTGGTTGAGAACATCATCAAGCAACGGAGAAGAGACCTTAACAATATTATAAGTTATTACGATATTCTTCTATTACTTTACCGAACAATTCATCTTGAGCCTTCCTGACTTATAATCCGTTGTCTCGAATATCCTCACCCTAGTTAACCCGGAATCCTACCGTGTTAGCCATCCCGTAACAGTTACTGTACACGGATAGCTAGAAGCATCTCGACTTAATGATTTCCCAACTAGAATCTTCTATGATGGGTAGCCAACAGGGGCTCCATACCTACAGGGCAAGAAGCCGTAACTCTTTGTTACAGTTCCACGAAAGCCCTGCCCCCAAACACTCTCCATGTTTATCCCAATTCTCGGTAGAATCCAGCCCATATGGGACCGAAGGCCCAGTAATATCAACTCCTAGAATTCTCCTGTACTTCAATCTAGCAAATTCCAATATCATATCTATTGCACTAAATTCAGAAATGAAATTAAAGGATCTCGCAATTGATGATAGAGATACTGTTGTGAATTAGACAGAGTACTTGGGCATGATTGCAAGTCTCATATACCATATGCTATATACCTAGCCAGTTATCACATTCGCAGTCAGAGCGCTGTGCTAATATAGTAATTCGTCAAAGAAAGCCATTTTGATGCTATGAAACACCTTCTCTGCTATGTTAAAAAACCTCAGATCTGTGTCTCTGACCCTGTCCCTTTATCAGTAAAGATCTCTACCCAGTGCTATATGGTAATGCATACTGGGCTGGTGATCTAGATACTCTCAAAAGTACAGCAGAATACTAATCCCTTCTGATAGAAGAAAGGTTATCCAGGGCAGAGTCTAAATAGTCAGCAGTATTATGATCTAGTTAAAGACATTAGACCATTACACTAGTCTTGCCCGAAGCGGTATATATGACTACCCAAGTGGCGACACAAGCCATTTGAGTATCACGATTTATCCCTTCACTCTAAAATCTTCCGCCAAATACCCAAAATACAAATAATACTAACAGCATTAAAGACCGAATTACCAAAGACCTTAATCCTCAAGACCCTCAAAATGATACTAGTACTTCACCATGAACCCAGAGACAAAAAGAAAGATTCGTCTATAACCACAATACCCTGGCACTCACCCACAACCCTGAATTCTATGCCTGCACAAAGAATATTGCCTGACCAGAGCACTACATCAGCAAAAAAATCAGTTTGCGTTATTTGCATTTCAGCGCACCCTGCATCTTCTGGCTGCGTTCCGTGGGACAATTTTTTTGAAGTTATGTAATCACAAAACCCGTTTCATTTTAAGATTAATCTAACAATTACTTAGACAAACATGAATTTGCAGCCCTAACGGACAACACTTACATGTCCATTTTGGCTTCTGAAGTTCAAAACTGGATTCATGGGATAAACAGGATGCTGACCAGATGCAAACTCCACTACAGGGTGCGTTCAGATGCGTGTGGATGCAAAATCGAGTGTTTTTGCTGATGTACGTCTGGGCAAAGGTGACAACTGGAGAAATCGAGTTCGTGTATCTAAGCACAGGAGATATAGTTGCAGATTGTATCATAAAGAACCCAAGCCAGAATAAGCTAGATAAATTCTAGACCAAAAGGGGCTTGCATTAAGTGAAACTGGAGGCAGAGGAGAGGGAAGTAGCAGTGGCAGATATGGGAAAATAGTGGAAGAAGACCTGAGATCTGTAGAAGTGCATAGTATGGAAGATGAGATCAAATTGCCCAGGCACATGAGGGACACAAGAGTATTACAGAAAGGTTTTTATTTTTTATTTTTTATTTTTTTAGACAAATATGGCTCACTGAGTGGAAGTATTGGAAATACTTCTCTCCAGACTCTCCTGATATCTTCTTTGTTCTTTAGCTAGCTTCCGGGGTGGTGATGTGGCTTTGAAAATGTGATTGGAGTCAGGAATCCTTTCAGGTGTATTTGTGGAACCTGTTTTCTATGTAGGAATGCAGCAATCAGAACGGAGGAAGAAAGGCTGTAAGGAAAACAGGAAGGAACTTGAACGTGAAAAGGTAGTAGAAGTGCTTTACTCCCAGAGGACACGCAGGGAGATAGTGATAATTGTTTCTGCATTTTGTTAGCATGAGTTCCCACGAAAAGGGGGAAAGGTGAGACAAGAAGCAACCTGTTTGAGGGTACCTCCTGATGAGGATAGAAGGAGTTTGTGATGATATATACTTTTGTCTTTGCTTTCATTAGTTGAGATAGTAGAAAGGTATCATTGAGTGAGAAGTTGTTGTTGTAAAGTGAAGAGATTTTCCCCTACTTCTGTGTGCAATCGTGTTAGGTTTGATTCCTCAGCGTGCTTTGTTTTGTTTCGCCATATCTCACCCAAGTCTAAAAGATATTGACTGTGAATTTCTGGCAGAGTTGTAGGAATCTTTGCCTAGTGTCTGTGGAGTTGCTACTATCTTGGATGCAAGGGATGGCATACAAAGTATTGATTTCTTTTGCTTTTTAATTTTATATATGGTTTTCCTTATATCTATTGCATGTCCACACATATTTTCGATTTATTCTAAGTAGTTGTGGTTGCATAGGTGGTAAATTTGTAGTAGTAGTAGGGTTGCCCTTGCGTTGTCGGATTAGTCTTTTAGCACCCGGACTTTACTTTCATAAAAGATCTCTCCGCCATGAGCGAATGTGGGAAGCCGCGACCGGCAACAGACATCACCACACTCTCTCTTTAGCGAGCACTAACGTGATTCCGATTCTTACAAAACAAACGGTAGTGAGAGAGAGACCCTGTTTTTGTCCTTCATTATCATCAATTGGGATACTGTAGATCCGCTTGATATCCCAATTTACTGTCGTTGCGCCATGCTCGAGTACCACTCGAGTACTTCCCCCTTGTCATGCTCAAATTTAGGACAGTACCGGTATGGTGGGAGAAGCCGCTGGGGGGACCTATGTAACCTCTCCCCCCTATTCTGACCTTCTTTCAATTGGTCGAAAGTCGGCACCCTGACTGCTGTCAAGTCCTGAACCACAACGGACCGAACGCCTGCAGGCAAGCCACTCTTCCGGGACGGCTGGGAGTGTTACACATTTCCCCTCCGTCGCTCCTGGTCTATCTACTTGTAGGGTAAACACGGTAAGGACTCGAATAATTGGACCATCTACTGTACTAGGTAGTCGGAAAACCCCTCTGAAAAAGCGAAAAACATCCCAAAAAATCAGTCCTCCTAGGCACACAACACAAAAAAGAAAAGAAATATACCAGACGTTTCTAACTAAGACAAGCTCTGACGTCCTAACACAAGGTCCGATGATTCGAGTGCTTGTACTCGGGGGGTACCATAAGTCGGGCGACACCCATATAAAGTAACTAGGGTTTTTACCCATACAAACGCGGTTTGCACCAATTTTTTTGTATGAGGAAAAAAGTCGGGCGACGCCCAGAACAGGCAATAAACCAAGACTTTTTGTGGCACCGCGCCCGACTTACCCTTGTACCCGAGTACTCTAGTACTGGTCCGAGCACCGGTACAGTCTCTCATGGGGTCGTGACGAATATCAGGAGGTGACGAACAGGGGTATTTGGCAAAAAATCGAATTCGCCAAAGTAGGGTAACAAAACAAAGACCTTCTACTGATCCTTCTTCTTCACCTCCTGATATTCGTCACGACCCCATGAAAGACTGTATATGGAATTCATACCGTCCCCGGTACTGTACCCGAGAGCACCCCCCACCACGGCCTAACCTCAGTTCCAACCTGGAGCCAAAATCAATCACCCTGCGCAGACACATCAGCGAACACTTGGTGGTACTCAACGCCAAGATCTACTTGTAGCATAACCCCCTTTTTCCCTGCACGTCGGACCCTCGTGTTCATTGCCCCCGCCCCTGCTCCAATCTCTGACTGTTGTGGAACAATTAGTGATGCTCAGAATTCCCTTTAGATTAAGGGGAGAAAAGAAGATTCTCTCTTTGTTCTGCAGTTAAGGTGTGTGAAAAAGAAAATACAACAGGCCTTTACGGCGGAAGGAGAGGCAACCCAGATGTCCCAGCGAGATTCCCAATTATTCTAGTTTTTACGATACCTCGAACAAAGCCCGCAGAATTCATTTTTTTAGTAAACTACGGCAAGTGTATTGTCATGATATAGTGATTAAAAACCCAGCCTATTTTCTGTCCAACATCTGCCCACCCTATCGGTGGAGAACAAAAGTCATGATAATCCCTGTACATCGCAAGATAAGCATTCGCATCAGATGCAGGGTCCTTTCGAATCCAATTTAGAATCCCATTTACTCGGAGGTGGAAATGGGTGATCGGACGGACAGGGGTTAGAAAATGTATGTATCAGCATCATTTTCTAACCCCTGTCCTGCCGATCACCCATGCGCACCCCCCGAGTACTCGAGTACGAGTACAGTCTTCACCGTACCCACGCGGAAACTGGGCGGCGACGAACAGGGGTATTTGGTGTGCAAAAAAGAAATCGTGAAGGTTGGGGTTATGAAAATTACTGGTAATTAATCCCCCGTTCGACGCCCGCCCAGTTCCGTCGTGGGTACGGTGAAGACTGTACCCACAGCAACCTCCTATCTACCCAGAGTAGCAACAGCAGGTGAACCGCACCAATGCACCATCAACTCCAACGGAGAGCCCCAACCGCCTGTACGAGTACTCAGTATTCCCATTGGCGTTGTTGGCACTAAGTCGCGAGAGTTTGTGCCATTGCTTCCAATCGATGTGCCCGGCACTGCACTATATTCTAGTACAGTAGTGCCTAGGCGATCCATCAAATAAAACGAGTCCTTAAATAATAACAAAACAACTATCTACAAGCCCAATCCATATTGAATATCCCCCAGTTCCCATCCTTCTAAGTTCTCACTGTGCGAAAGAACACCAATATTTGCTTCCCCAATATCAGAAACCAGCCCACAACAATTGAATTGTACCAGGTAGTGCCATCAGCTAATCTCACCACACTCTGGCATTTTGTAGTGCCGTGCCGGGCACATTCGCATGGCACAAGGCACTTCAAGTTCCAACAACGCTAATCCCCATGCCGGAATCCCAACAAGGTGTTCGCTTATATTTAATCAACCAAATACCCCTTAATTCTCTTGTGCCGCCACTAACTTGTACTCGTATCTGCACAACTGCATGGTCGCCCGGGTGGCTGACGGTTAAACCCCGAGCTCGAGATGCTATTACCCGCTGGTCACAGTTTGACATGCAAGAGATTTTATCACTTGTGCGAGTACACGTACTCGAGCACTAGTGCATTCCAGATAAAAGTAAGCTTTGTGGAGTAATTCTCGCGATTCCGGTACTGTAATTAAAATTTCAGGGACCTAAAAGCCACATGCTACGGGGCGAGGCACTCAAGCACATTTTCAACAATAACAATTACCGTATCCGAGCCCCAAGGGCAGATACCGGTCCCGCATGCAAAAGCAAGCAACTCCCCACCCGAGCACGGTATGGGGTACAAAATACCATATGTTGATTGAGGAGTTACAAGTACTTGTGGACTCACCGTTCCGCAACCCTTCAAGGCGTTTTTAGTGTTCTCTGAGTTTGGTACGCACTTTTGTTTTACCGGCACTAGTACCTCAGTTACTTTATATGGGTGTCGCCCGACTTAACGCACCCCCCGAGTACAATACCGCGATCATGGTTCATGGAGGTAATCTGGGATAGCGTGCCAATGTTACACTACGTGATAAGATCAATAGGGAAGAACAGTTTGCGTACTGTAAGGTATTGTCAAGTAAAGTCTAAGCAGTCGACTCATTAGGTCCCCGAAACCAGGGAGCGTGTTATGGGGGCGGTTCCCGTTGTTGGTTTGTCCGGTTGGATGAACGGCAAGGGGTTACTTTATGATCTGAAATGCATCCTGTGGCTTTAAGCCGAAAGTCTTACCGGTATCTGCCGTCGGGTACTTGGGTAAGAGAGGAGTCCTGGTGATCCCGGGGGTAGAGAGGGATTCCTGGGCCTCGAATTCTGCTAGTACCGTAAAAACTTTTGCGATTCGCCGTCTCAGGATTTCTGGAGACCGAGTCATTAGCCCAAGATAGGTTTAGTTTGGAAAGCTGAGAAGATCAAACAAGGCCAAAGCACTCAGGCTATACCATGTTAGGAAAGTATTCATCCATCTCAAGAAACTCCGTCTCTGAATCCCGAGATTTGCAACCTAACCGAGATGGCGAATAGCCAAAGTTCTTACTGTGCCACCTCTTCCTGAGATGGCGAATCGCAAAAGTTTTTACGGTACTCGAGTACCGTGCTCTACACGGCGGCCATTGGCCAACAAAGAGTGCTCCCCTGCCGGGCTATCTCCTCCTTGTACCAGAATGAGCGTTATAGCCGCAAGGTTCACGCCGAAAAGGGGTATGGTACACAATACGAGGGCACTCTTGGCGTGCCTCCCAGACGCCCGCTGCAGTAGGAGAAGTGATACTTATATCGCGACCCCCCCCCCTTCTTCTCGCCCTCATCTCTGTCCTTACTCTCACTCACCATTGTCAGTCCCTACTTCTTACCATTGTCAGTCCCGACGACCTCGATAGACCTTAATAGACCTCAATAGACCCCATAGACTACCGCCATCACCACCACCACCACCACCACAGACAAAGCACGATGAAGAACTTTTCGCAACTATCTCTGTTCTTTCTTGCAGCCCTCACGGTTGGCCAATCGGTAGCGGAGGACATGAGCTTCCCCCTTTTCAACCGTGCCTTCGTCGCAAACGGCAATCCCGGACTTGGGAAACGGCAAGGCTCTACAATTTATACCTGCGATACTGGGTTTTATCAGTGCGCGGATGGTTTGGGCTGCTGTGAGACCGGAACTCAATGCGAAGTCGGGACGTCAAAATGTATGAAGCCGTGCGGAGCGGGATCGACCAAATGTTATGATTCATGCTGTGACGCAGGATACGCTTGCGTTGGCCCGAATCAGCCCTGTCTAAAGGTCGACTCAAACACAGTACTGGTTCCTTCGACCTCTAAGGTTATGACCCCAGGCACTACCCCCGTCGTCGCCTCCACCACGATTCCAACCATCCCCAAGCCCACCACCTCAACCACTGCTCTCGCCAACCCTTACCCCACAATGCCAATTGGGTCGAGCTCAAAGCCCGTATATCCCCCCACTGCGACAGGCGGATATTCTTCGAACAGCACCGTGTCCTCGAAGAATGCTACCAGCTCTATGGCAGTAATACCGTTAAGCGGAAGCAGTGCCCTAAACCCAGCAGGATGGCTCGGAGGATTCGGGATTGCGTTTTTCATTGTTTTCTTCAACATGTAAACATAGAAGCTTTCTCTCTTTCTCTGTTGGATAATGGCGGTGGGTGATGCTATTGGTGGCACTGAATACGGGTGTGAGAACATCAGCAGCTTTCTTTTCTCAGTTCGATAATGGCGGTGGATGATGCCATTAATGGTAGTTAGCATGGGTGTGAGAATTTTTTAATATCATTATTCTGAGGAACGCAAGGATGGATGGTATGATGCCAGCTTTAGGGTTGGGCGAATCGGCTACATCTCACCATTTATATGCCTAGATGGCTCAATTGAATTGTTTCTTCTTATAAATTAGTCCCGGGAGGGTAGCCGTCGCTGAGAGGTCCGAATATTTCAGCCCGACAACCAGCAGTACCGTACTAGTAGTTCCGTGAGGGCTCTTCAGATTCACTAGGGCGTTGGAGTTGCCTTTGCCGGTAAGGTGTGGCTCTTTTGTCTCAGCTTCAAATAATTTTACTCGTCCCAGGCAAGAATTACCCCGGAAGTAGCGATTGAAAAAAATACTTGCATGTGAAAACCCCTGCGATTGTCTAGGTGCCCATACAAACTCAAAACTCGTATTTTCGAATACTTCCGTGGGAGGAGTATTATGCTACCCTAGGAACCCGAATAATCGGATCTTGTGCTAGGACTTTGAGGTTGCCACTCTTAGTCAGCTCTCGTGGTTTTTTTTTTTCTTTTTTGTTTGTCTAGGGGGGGCAGATTTTTTGTGTTTTTCGCCCCTTTTCCAGAGGAAGAAATTTCAAACTACTTAGCACATGGTCCATTTATTCGAGTTTCTACGGGTATCTATCTAGTACGGGGAAAACTGGGGGCGCGGGGTCAGTTTTCACCATGCGCCCGCCCTCTCCAAGAGAAGGAATTGAAAAAACATTCATAGATCATACCGCATTAACTGGGTAAACTAGAAATGGCGCTGGGCAGTCACAAATTTTACTAGAATACGCGAGTGAGATTCGCAAGAGAGTTGCCCACTAGGGTTAGATTCTGATGATCCTGTGGCTCAATAGGCGAGTGAGAGCGGACCTCAACAGGAAACTATTTCCCCCGGAAAAGTAAAAACATTGGTAGAAACAACACCCTATGCCATACTTTATTTGGTTGCTTCAGCGCCATTTCCGGTTTACCCAGTTAATTAATGGGGTATTCGAGAGGGAGAGCTAGGGATGGGCTGGTATAGGGTAGATTCCTTCCACATTATCCGGGAGTGTCGAGGCACCCGGCTATTTACTACCGAGGAGCTGAAGAAACATCCCCCGAACAGACAGGCATAGCTTACTTAAAGATTACTTGAGAAACCTTGAGGGATACCTCACTACAATGCTGAAAATGCGCTCAGAACTAGATGCAAGGGATAAGGAATTAGAGAGGATATTTTTGGAGTTATTCCGGATAAGATCTCGAGGTCATATGTAACATCTGTAGGTAGTGAATTTAAGGTCAAAGGGTGGCAATGGTCCCTGAGTTTCCTCTCGTCTCCCTTGTTATGGATATAATTCTGGAAGGTGCTACAATACATCAGAGAAGACAAATCCTTCATAAAGTGACCAGTCGCTGTGATTTACATGACCCATAGAGCAAACCATTGGGTAACATGAGAAAGGAAACAAAGCGAAGCTCACAATGAAGGCGTTATTCTGGAGTTCAAGCTCCAAACGGTTGTTAGAAGTAGAGGAGCTGTCCCATGCATTAGCGGTGAAAGCAAGAACTGCAGACCCAGTTCGGTATTGCCCCGTTGATAAGGACCTTGCTGAGTTACTCTCTAAGGCTTGCTACAATTGGTTAGTAAGTATCAACTGTCCACCCCTTAGGTTAACACTTTAAGGGTATCTTGTTACACAGCGCCATTTTGTTCATCACACTTCAGTCTGAAATCAGTGGTGGATATGAGCATAGTCGGACAGATTGCAAGGGTCGTGCTTGATCATGATCTGATTCAGAGGAACAAATGATTGAACGATCAAGAAAGAGGTAGATCAAGATCGGGTGATTGACCATGACTTCTGCTGGTGTATGATTTGGGATTATCATCGACTTCCTTTGAGTATCATTCGGACCACTTCACGTATCAGAATATCATTGAACAATGGCCCTTGGTTTTTGGTTTCGCAGTAATCGCGTTTCCTACTTTTCATATCGCATATCCCGTATCCTGTATCCGGTCAGCTACAGGTGGGCATAAGAAATGCCATTTTTCCAAAAAATTGTTGAGTGGCATCACGAGCAAACAGGTGGAATCGGGTGGTATCATAAGTTGATGAGGGGAGAGTGTTCACCAAGGACAGCGAGTAACTTGTGTTGCTTGTAGAAAGATAAGAAAGAAATTAAGAGAAGAAGAGAGAAGAAAAGATGAAGAAAAGGAGGGGGGTCTAGCAATAGGTGTGGAGACAACCCTTGAGATCACGATGTATCACTCGTGACTAGACTAACAGCTAATGTTGCAATATGCGATCGGAACTTGGACGAAGCAGTGATAATAGAAAGTAGTCGAGATCTCTTATTGTGACAACGCTCATCAATCAAATAATAAGAAAGACATAGCCCAGCTATATAGTACAACAGTTGAGCCCAGCCATTACCAACGCATCTTCTCAACAAGGAAAAACAAAGACTATCAAAGGAGTGTCCTGAAAGGAACAAAAGGAACAATGAAAGAACGCGCAGTAGACTTCCAACTAGTAACGAGTATGAAAACATAAAGAGGTGAAAGAAAAATTTGGGAGGAGAAAGAAACCATATTTGAGAGGACGAAGAAACCATATACGAACAGCTAATATCAGCACGACCGCGATTTCCAACACAATTAATCCATAACTTAGTTTTCTTGCTCATCGCTTTCTTCAGCACTTTCACCCTCTGCCCTGCAATCTCTCTCCTTCCACGCCCAGCAATTCATCAGCCGCTAAACCGAACCGGGCTTTGATAGGCATTTTTGAGAAATGGTCCTCCGGATGGAGGTATGGCGAGAGAATTGCTTGGGCTTCCTACTTACTATTGCGTATATGGGAGCGTGCATAGAAGTGTGTATTCCAGATCATGGCTTGCGCCATCCCGATAGGGTATATGTATACCGTTGTTCCGCTTAGCTAGCTAGAGAACTTGATCAAAATATTCTGCTGCACAACCACAATCATCCAATTTTTGACAGGCATAAGGAACCGAAGGATGAGTGATCCATTATGACCGAGTTTACGCGAGCATACTGTGGTCGAACAAAACTCGATCGTGATCTGATCGTGTCCATCACGGCTGAAATATGCCTCACCTATTTAAACCTCCCGGCGATCTTTCAACTGTTCTCGATAATATCCCAGCGGTAACCCTATTTCTCCGATATTCTCAATGTTACTAGTTCTGTGTTAGGCAGAGGAGAGGGTGGCAGGCATGAAATAACTTGCATTACTGCGTATTCAACCAGATGCGAAACCAACATATCGGCCACCATCCGGGCGCCTGACCTGGGTGCTTACTTCTTGCGCTGGCTGGATGGTTGCAAATGGAGAAATAAATCAAGATCTTGGTGGATTTACTATCCTACCCGCATCACTTACATGGGGAGTACCCAAATTGCAATCGACATGGTGAATATGGGAGAATTCGATTTGGGCGGGTGCAACACTTATGGTGAAAGGCCGTTAAAATGCTGCTAAATATAAGAATTGCGCTCACAAAGCTACTTCTTGAGAAGAGAGATGTCGATCCCATTTTATCAGAAAGGGCTTGACACCAGTCCTGGAACGGGGGGTCTGTCAATCCCGATTCACCGAAATAGCTATGGCCGGCCTGTTTGAAGTCGTGAGATGCTGTTTGGCATGCTCTCGTGATGGTCGTTTTTCTGAGAACGCTCTTGGCTTCGGGCATATGCTTTGTTTAGGAACGTGGTGGTGGTGGAAGAATGACTTAGTGTATTTCCTTATCTATGACCGAAGGTATATATAGAGATACATGACCGCCAAGAGCCAACAACCGGTTCTACTAACCCTACTACTCGACCCCAACACATGTGAGTACCCGTACCTACTGCTAACCTAATATCTAACACTTTGGCTTTCGGGAAAGCATTTCGGCTCCGGGAATGCGCTTGAGTTTGGATCGATGAATCCGCTGGAACGAAGGCGGGAAAGCTGTAGGGAAGCGCCAATAAATGGGTAAGAAAGCTGTAAGGGTTGGATTCTCGGAGGTTATGGGCATTGGGAGTCTTTGTCTTTCCTCTGTTAGCACGGGAGTGAGCAAGGGGAAGGGGAGATATATGTTCAATAGCATGGGCATGTGTGGTGATCCATGAGAGGATGGGGGACTTTGTTGTGGTTGATATAGATATTCCTGTCTTGACCGTTAGTTAGTAAGAGATGAGGTTGTTGAACCAAGAGTATTTCACCCCCCCCTGAGTTGTGCGATCGTGTTTTTGTTGTGGGAACTCTTGGTGCTTCGTTTGGTTGCCCTCGCTCTCGATCCACGTCTAAAATGGCCGGACACCCCTACAGCTATGCTGCTGAGACTAGGGTACAGAGAGGACGGGTACCAAGTTTGCTTCTTGAACGCGGGGATGTCAATTCCGATTCATTGGATCATGTCCCAACACCGCATATCATTTGATGCCTAGCGTGGGGAGCGGAGTGGGGTGAAGCTACTATGGAGTGAGGATTTGTCAAATAGAGATAACCGAACACCGATATCATACGAGATGTTTCCCTGTAGAGGCAAAGCAGGAAGGTGTTGTGATGCTACTTCCCGGATGAGAGAATATCGATCCGATTCACTGGATAAAGATAGCCTGATACCTCTATCATTTATTGCCGAGGAGAGGGTGGGGAGTGTAGTGAAGCGACCATATTTAGATAGCGGTCGGACACACCTATCCTTTCCCGCATAGAATACTGGCATTAGCAAGTTTTTCCCACCAAAAAGTAGGGAGGGTCGGTTTTGGATTCCCGGGAATATATTGGGTCCTTAAAAATAGGAAAGGCAGCCTTTGTCGCTATAGGGAATTGTATGGGATCAGCAGAGATAGTCTTCCAGTCCCTAATTACCCCCCAAGTACCATGTCGAGCTTGATGGAACAAGAAAGGCGCTACTGTAGCACTACCGATAAGTGACTTACAATAAAAGTGTAGTTCTCCTCTTTTGATTCTGCGTGTTTTTTTATTTGCCGTAGAAAACGATCGGGAATGATACGGTACAGCACAATATCATAGTATACTACGGTAGGGTGTCGAGAGAAGGCGGGCGTGAAAGGAAGAGGGTGTATAACGAAATAGAGTGTGGATCGCGTCTTTGGAAGGAGAAGTGCAACAAGCGCACTAGGGTCACCGCTCGTGCTACCGCCAGCCGCTCCCAAATTACCCTTGCAGCCTAGCCTGGCAACTCGGTCTGGAAAAAGCAACTACGTAGGAGCAGGGCCTTCGCACCGCGTAGAGCCTGCGGAGCCCCAATTTCTCAGCTTCTCCGACGGTTTTCCCAGCCCTCCCAAGAAAAAACCCCCTCCATCTCTCTTACCCCCTCTTTTGGCCCACGAACAGCACCATCAACAACAACAAGAAGAACGATAGTCAAGACGAGATGGGCTTAGCGGCACATCAAAATCCTACCAATACCATAAACAGAAACGTTGGTAATGTGACCGACAGTTATAAGAAGGCCCGGGACATCCGCGAGATATCGGCGTCGGACGAGAAGGGCCAGATTCTAGAATGGCTGTCCCCCATGGCACCACGGGAAAGGCATCAGGCTGTGCGTGAGCGCCGGGTGGACGGAGTAGGAGACTGGCTTCTCCGAACGAGCGAGTTTAAGAAATGGCATACAAGTGATGATCGGGCCATCCATCCCGTGTTATTCTGTTACGGAGATCCAGGGGTGGGGAAGACATATCTGAGGTGCGTGAAACTAGCTCTACTAAAATGGCGTGCAAAGCTAAGTTCGTAAGCACTAGCTCTCTTATAATAGATACACTGTGCGATTCTATTGGTGGGACTAATGTGGCCGTCGCTTGTGTGTACTGCGACTTCCATGTATATAACGAGCAATCTGCGACTAGTATGCTGGCGGCTCTCTTGAAGCAACTTGTCACTGGGGCAGGATCGATGCCGCAAGAGATAACTGAGGCCTTTAAGCGAGCCAAGAGACAAGTAAACGGCCGGGCTCCCCGGCTCAGGGAAATCCGCAGAATGCTCGTCAAGTCTGCCTCATCTCTGCGACGGGGATTTATCTGCATTGACGCTTTAGATGAGTTTCCCACCAAACATCGGCCAGAGCTTTGGGACTCTTTACAACACATTGTCCGGGAGTGCCCAAACATTCGACTCTTCATTACCGGGAGGCTGCACGTGCGAGACGAAGTGAAGAAATATTTCCCCGGATATCCCGACCTAACCCCCATAAAGCCCACTAAGGAGGATATTCAGGAATATATTACAATGAGGTTGAAAAGGGATCCGGAGCTGGATGCAATGGATGCGGAATTGGAGGCCGATATCCTTAGAATTATTCCGGACAAGATCTGTGGGACGTATGTGATATCTGTAGATAGTGAATTCAAGGTTATCTGCTAATAGTGGGCTCTAGGTTTCTTGTTGTTTCTCTTATTATGGACGCTGTTCTGGAAGATGCGACAATACATCAGAGAAGACAAACGCTTCATCAGATGGCCAATAGGTTTGGTTTGGATGATGCGTACAACACAACATTGATCCGCATAGGAGAGCAGAAGAGGGGCCGGGTGAAGCTTGGAATGGAAGCACTGATGTGGGTTTCGCATTCCGAACGGCTGCTAAAAGTAGAGGAGCTATGCCATGCCTTGGCGGTGGAAGCAGGGGCTACAGAACTCAATGTCCGAAATGTCCCATCGGTAAGGACCCTGTTGAGCTGCACTTTAGGGCTTGTTACGGTTGATGAGCAGGCGTCGACTGTCCGTCTCATACATTTCACGCTCCACGAATATCTTGCAGCACAGCCCAACTGGTTCATCACACCTCACTCCATGATGGCTGAAACATGCCTCACATATTTAAATTTTCGCTCCATCTGTGGGCTTACGACTACTCTCGATACCGTCCCATCGACAGCACCGTTTCTCCACTATGCTTCATGTCACTGGGGGTTCCACGCTAGGCAGCAGATGACGGAAGGCGTGAAACACCTTGCATTACGGCTTCTTCAGCGAGACGCGGACCACATATCGGTTGGCATCCTCCTCCGTGAACTAGATTTTGAATACTTCCCTAGGTGGGATAGCCACGATGGCAGGCGTCTTGATTTTCGGGGGTTTACTGGACTGCACTGTATCTCATACATGGGGATTACCGAAGTCGCAATTGACATGGTGAATATGGAAAGATGGGACTTGAATGTGCGTGACTGGAGCGGCGCAACGCCATTAATGTGGGCTATTAAATACGGGAACTACCCCCTCGCGAAGCTACTTCTTGAGCAGGAAGATGTCGATCCTGGTTTATCGGATATGCAGGGCCAAACACCACTCACATATGCTGCAAAGGCCGGGCGGGAAGAAGTAGTGAGGCTACTGCTAGCGCGAGCGGATGTTAATCCCTGTTGGTCTGATAAGGATGGCCGGACACCGCTATCATATGCTGCCGAATCTGGACATCAGGACATGGTGAAGATACTCCTTGAGCGAGTAGACGTCGACCCCGATTCGTCGGATCGGTATGGCAGGACACCGCTATCATATGCTGCCGAATCTGGACATCAGGACATGGTGAAGGTACTCCTTGAGCGAGTAGACGTCGACCCCGATTCGTCGAATAAGCACGGCCGGACACCGCTATCTTATGCTGCCGGGTCTGGGCATGAGGCCGTGGTGAAGATACTTATGAAGCGAGGGGATGTCAATCCCGATTCGTCGGATCGGTATGGCAGGACACCACTATCATATGCTGCCAGATCTGGGCATGAGAGCGTGGTGAAGATACTCCTGGAGCGAGGGGATGTCCATCCCGATTCGTCGGATCGGTATGGCAGGACACCACTATCATATGCTGCCAGATTTGGGCATGAGGTCGTGGTAAAGACACTCCTGGGGCGAGGGGATGTCAACTCCGATTCGTCGAATAAGCACGGCCGGACACCACTATCTTATGCTGCCGCATTTGGACATGAGGGCGTGGTGAAGATAATCCTGGGGCGAGGGGATGTCAACCCCGATTCGTCGAGTAAGCACTACCGAACACCACTATCACATGCTGCCGGATCTTGGCATGAGGGCGTGAAGGTATTCTCGGGGCGAGAGGATCTCAATCCTAATTCGTCAGATAGGCTTGGACTCACACCATTATCACGCACTGCCGAATCTGGACATGAGGACGTGAAGATACTCCCGGGGCGGGTGGATGACAGCCTCAATTTGTCGGATGAATATGGGAGAACACCGCTATCATACGCTGCTGGATCTGGACATGAGGGTGTGGTGAAGATATTACTGGAGCGAGGGGATGTCAATCCCAATTCGTTGGATGAGAATGGCCGGACTCCATTAGCATATGCTGCCGAATCCGGATATAAGGGCATGGTGAAGATACTCCTGGAGCGAGAAGATGTTGACCCCGGTTTGCTAGATGCGGAGAGCCTGGGACCGTTCTCACTTGCTGCTAGGGCAGGACACGAGGGCGTAGCGGGGCTGTTATTAGAATCGAGGCCTTATGCTGTTGGCGAAACATCACCAATCGCTAACGCGACCCAACAAATCTCCACTCCTACTATGAGTGCTCCGGAGGAAGTAGAGTTAGGTCCGGCGCCACAACGGGCAGGTATCATTTCCAACAGAAGACACGGAATCGGGAATCTTATTTCTTTCTCCCCCTTAGCCAAGTCTCCACCGCATCAGGTTGAGCCACCCCCCTCAACCGTTCTCACTCCCACCGCCGCGTCCGGCACAGCCACCAATCTTGCCGCCTTGCCGCCTTCAAGGCCACGGAAACGCGATCGATCGATCCCACCTCCTTTGCGCCGTTCTAAGCGTCCCCGTTTCCCGTCATCTTGACATTCTCGAGAATACCCATCATCCCCATTGATGCATTTGTGGGGCTTCACCACATACATAACCGCTACGCTAACATACGCGCCCACATCCTCTTCCTCCACCATTTCCTTTGTCTTGTTTTGCCTTTCATCTCCTGCAACGAGATCCTGGTGGAAGTTACCTCATGTTTCTATGTATAAGAGTCTTCCCCTCCTTTCCCTCCCTCCTTTCTTTCTTCTCCCTTCTTTATCCTGCATTGGCTATGTTTATTTAGACTAGGAGTCCACAAGTGGGAACATGTGCGATTGTAAGGCTAGGAATGGCCGCAAACTATTCAATGTACAATTATTGCAAATCATCGGCGCTTTGTGATATGATTGATAGCATGGCCCTGGAGTATCAAGAACAACGGCAACATATCTGGAATCCATTGGAAATCAGAGAACGAAGTAGGAGCTGGGTGAAGTCAAGGTGAAGAGAAGCGAAGCGAGGGAGAAGCATGAGGAATAGAAGAGAGGTGGAGCGGAGGGAATGGAGGGAATGGGAGCAATCGGGGGAGGCTCGACGGAGAGAGAAGAGGCGCGGTGAATGTTATCGTGGGGAAAGGGAGACTAAGAAAGAAAGATGTTAGAATGTGAAAGTTTTCTGAGTTATTTATTTAAGGATGCTTTGTTTCCCTCCTGAGTGCGAAGATAGAATCAAGATCAAGACGGCCTCCTCTAATATCAAGTTCCCTTCCACGCAGATAGTTTTTTTGATTTACTTTAACAATAACATCGGTAGTATTTTTTCCTTCTCCGACTGTTTCCCTCAGAGAGATGGAGGTGGGTTCTCTCAATCTGGATGGGACCCGCTGAACGAGCCAAAAGCGTAGATAAAAAAGGGGGAGAATTGAGCATATTATTTACGATCTTGTCAACCGATGTGAGGGTGAGTATATAAACGTAGGTACGAGTACAGTTCTGGGATGTCGAGGAGTTTTTAAAAAGGACTATTGCATACTGCCGATACCAAAATTTGGCCCTTCCTCGGATCTAGGCACAGTGCGGTGCAATGATGCAATAGCACTTGTAGCCTCCCCCCCAAAACGCTTCGACATTACGAGTGCTGTACTGAGATACTAGGGAGGCCGGGGGAGAAGACAAGTTGCTTCAGTGAAAAAAATATTCTTGTCCTTGAGGACACCAGAAATCCCGATTGAAGTTGTTGGTGTCCAGCACCTAGTACATGACCACATAGATGATAAAAAAAATTGCCAGTATGCAGTTCGATCTATTCATTTATTTGAGTCTCTTAAAGAATCTACTAGTATTCTAAAAGCCTTACTTCCGTTTTGTCCTTCGATCCCAAAATTTCCCTCTACAATCTCGATAGAATTTGGACACATGTACGAGTACAGCACAAGCATTCTGTTCAACTGCTCCAGTTTAGTGGCATCACGTAACAGTCCCCCTTTTCTACCTTTACTGGTCGATCCGCCCCTAATCCTTGTCTCGCCACTCCAAGCCTTCAGATCATTTTGACCTACCCCCACTGCTCGAGTACCTGAGTGGGTGGATTGGAGCTGCGTTTCCTTGGTGCCACCACACACTGAAAAAAGCAACTTCAATCTGGTGGCGAGAATAGTGCTTGTCGAGCCATAATTTTTCAGCTTCACACTCACCTCCGTCCAGCCTTCTCAAAAAAAAAAAACAATCCCCCCTCTCTCTTGTTGCCCCCGCCTTTGATCTACGAGCGGCACCAACAGCAAGAAGGACGATATGCAGGACAAGATGAGCACTACAGAATCTCAAAATCCGGTCTTTAACATCAACAAAAACGTTGGCAATGTGAAGAGCAGTTTTAATAATGTATGGAGAAACTGCCAGATATGGGTGTCGGACGACAAAGGCCAGATCTTGGGGTGGTTGTCTCCTCTGGAACCACGGGAAAGACATCAGGCTGTGCGTGAGCGCCGGGTGGATGGAGTGGGAGACTGGCTTCTCCAAACGAACGAGTTTAAGAGATGGCATACAAGTGGGGACCAGGAGATCCATCCTGTCTTATTCTGCTATGGAGATCCAGGGGTGGGGAAGACATATCTGAGGTGCGTAAACTAGCTCTGTTGAAATGGCGTGCAAAGCTAAGTGCATACGCACTAGCTCTCTTGTAATAGATACACTGTGCGATTCTATTGATAGGGCTAATATGGTCGTCGCTGGTGTGTACTGCGACTTCCGTGAACCTAAAGAGCAATCTGCGACTAGTGTGTTGGCGGCTCTTTTGAAGCAACTTGTCATGGCCGTGGAACCGATCCCCGAGGAGATAACGGAGGCCTTTGAGCGAGCGAAGAGAGAGGTCGGCGGCCGGGCACTCCGGCTCCTTGAAATTCGCGCGATGCTTGTCAAGTTGCTCTTGCTCCCGCGACAAGGATTTATCTGCATTGACGCTTTAGATGAGTTTCCCACAAAAAATCGACCTGAACTTTGGGAATCTTTGCAGAAAATTGTCCGGGAGTGCCCAAACACTCGGCTATTCATTACCGGGAGGCCACACATTCGAGACGAAGTGAAGAAATATTTCCCCGGATACCCCGACCTAACCCCCATAAAGCCCACTAAGGAGGACATCCGCGCATATGTCGCCACGAGATTTCAAAAGGACCCTCAGCCGGATGCAATGGATACGGAATTGGAGACTGATATTGTTAAAACCATTCTGGAAAAGATCTCTGGGGCGTATGTAACATCTGTAGATGGTGAATCCATGGTTATCAGCTAATAGTGGTCCACAGATTCCTTCTCGTCTCCCTCGTTATGGATGCAGTTCTAGAAGATGCGACGATACATCAGAGAAGACAAACGCTTCATAAGATGACCAACGGCTTTGGTTTAGATGATGCATACAGCACAACATTGAGTCGCATCGGGGAGCAGAGAGGAAACAAAGCGAAGCTTGGAATGGAGGCGCTGATGTGGGTTTCGCGTTCCGAACGGCCGCTAAAAGTAGAGGAGCTATGCCATGCCTTAGCGGTGGAAGTAGGGGCTACAGACCTCAACATCCTCAATGTGCCATCGATAAGGACCCTGTTGAGCTGCACGTTAGGGCTTGTTACGGTTGATGAGCAGGCGTCGACTGTCCGTCTCGTACATTCCACGCTCCAGGAATATCTTGCAGCACATCCCAACTTATTTATCACACCTCACTCCATGATGGCTGAAATATGCCTCACCTATTTAAATTTTCGCTCCATCTGTGGGCTTACGACTACTCTCGATACCGTCCCATCGACAGCACCGTTTCTCCACTATGCTTCATGTCACTGGGGATTCCATGCTAGGCAGCAGATGACGGAAGGCGTGAAACACCTTGCATTACGACTCCTCCAACGAGACGCGGGCCACATATCGGCTAACATCCTCCTGCATGAGCAGAGTGTTGAGTTTTTGTCCATGTGGGATCGTTGCAAAGGCAGGCGTCCTGATATTCAGGGATTTACTGGATTGCACTGCATCGCATATACGGGGATTACCGAAATTGCCATTGACATGGTGGGCACGAAAAGATGGGACATGAACGGGCGCGATTCTAATGGTGCAACGCCATTAATATGGGCTGCTAAATACGGGAATTACACCCTCGCGAAGCTGCTTCTTGAGCAGGGAGACGTCAATCCCACCTTATCGGATAAGCAGGGCCTAACACCGCTCACACATGCTGCGAAGGCTGGTCAGGAAGAAGTGGTGAGGCTACTCTTAGAGCAAGAGGGTGTCGGTCCCGATTCGTCGGATGACGATGACAGAACACCGCTATCACATGCTGCCGAATCTGGACATGAGGACGTCGTGAAGGCACTTCTAGAGCGCGCGGATGTCAACCCCAATTCGCTGGATAAATATGGGCAGACACCACTATTATATGCTGCCAGATTTGGACGTGAGGACCTGGCGAAGGTGCTCCTCGAGCGAGTGAGTGTCAATCCAGACTTTCCAGATAAGGGTGGCCGGACACCGCTATCGCATGCTGCCGGATCCCGACATGAGGGTGTGGCTAAGACCCTCCTGAAGCGAGGGGATGTCAATCCTGATTCGTCTGATAGGCATGGCAGGACACCACTCTCATATGCTGCAGGATCGATGCACGAGGGGGTGGTGAAGCTACTCCTACAACAAAAGGATGTCAACCCCGATTCGTCGAATAAGCACGGCCGGACACCACTATCATATGCTACTGGATCTGGACATGAGGGCATGGCTAGGGTACTCCTGAAGCGAGCGGATGTCAATCCCGATTCGTTGGATAAGTGTGGTAGGACACCGTTATCTTATGCTGCCGGAGCTGGGCATGAGGGCGTTGTGAAGATACTCTTGGAGCGAGAGGACGTTAATTCTGATTCGTCGGATAGGTATGGTAGAACACCACTATCATATGCTGCCGGGGCTGGACATGAGAGCGTGGTGAAGATACTCTTGGAGCGAGAGGATGTCAACCCCAATTCATCAAACACGCATGGCCGGACGGCACTATCACATGCTGCCGGAACTGGAGATGAACGTGTGGTGAAGGTACTCCTGGGCCGAGTGGATGTCAATCCTGATTCGTCAGACGAGTACGGCCGGACACCATTATCATATGCTGCTAGATTTGGACATGAGGGAGTGGTGAAGATACTCCTGGAGCGAGTGGACGTCAGCCCCAATTCGTCGGATAGGTGTGGCAGGACACCGCTATCATATGCCGCCGGATCTGGACATGAGGGCGTGGTGAAGCTGCTTCTGGAGAAAGGGGATGTCAACCCCAATTGGCGGAATACTCATGGCTGGACAGCACTACCACATCTTGCTGGTGCTCGAGATGAGGGAGTGGTGAAGGTATTTTTAGAGCGAGTTGATGTCGATCCCAATTCGCTGGATGAATATGGCCGGACACCACTGTCATATGCGGCCAGATATGGGCGTGAGGGCGTGGTGAAGATACTCCTGGAGCGAGAGGATGTCAACCCCAATTCTTCGGATATGTGTGGCAGGACACCACTATTACATGCTACCAGGTCTGGACATGAGGGCGTTGTGAAGATACTCTTGGAGCGAGAGGACGTCAATTCTGATTCGTCGGATAGGTATGGTAGAACACCACTATCATATGCTGCCGTGGCTGGACATGAGAGCGTGGTGCAGATCCTCCGGGAGCGAGGAGATGTTAATCCCAATTCATGGGGTATATATAGCCGATCACCATCCTCACTCGCTGTTGAGCCTGGGTGTTCCAGTGCGGTGAGCTCGTTGTTAGATCCAGGGTCTTTTAGTCGCCAAACATCACCAAATAGTGACGGGACCCAACAAGTCTCCGTCCCTGCAGTTTGGGCTCTAGAGAAAGTAGAATTAGGTCCAGTATCACAACGAGAAGGCATCACTTCTGACGTCAAACCCGCCATCGCGGGAGTCGTTGCTCTCTCACCCTCCGAAAAGTCTTCCTTGAATCGGACCGAAGCATCCCCCTCACCATCCATTCTCAAGCCCGCCTACACATCCGATACTACCCCCGACCCTACCAACCTGCGGCCTTCAAGGTCACTAAAACGCCATCAAGTGGCCCCGCTGCCTCTCCGTCGTTCTAAGCGCCAGCGTTTCCCTCCATCTTGGCTTTTGCGGGAATAAATACCACCCCGATGGGTGAGCATATAGGACTTTGCCATATAATCAACATGCACTCCTCCTTCCTCAATTCACATCTCTGCATCCCACCATCTACTAAGAAATTGCATCCATATGCACTCGCTGCAAATCGGGTTTCGGCCTTTAGCGTATCAATTTATTTTCCTATTAGGTATCTGACGAAGAGCCGCGTTCCGAACCACTGTAGTTAGAAGGGGAATAAATAAGTGCCAGAGAGCCTCCCTCACGGATGCTTCCTATTCATCGTATGGCTTCGTTCCCCCCATTCCCCTGCCTTGTCTCGCCTTTCATCCCCGAGTGGATGCCTGTGGGAGTAAGTTACCTCCGGTTTGTATTCATAATAGCTCTCTTCTTCCCCCCTTTCTCTCATTCTTTCATTTCCCCTCTTCCTTGGCCATGTTTGCTTTTAGACTAGATGTCTACTGGTACGACTGTATTGTATAACTAGGGGGTCGGGGGTAGCCGTGGGCTATACAATGTACAATTGCATCGGTAATGTTTTTTTCTCTCACCCGATCCCTTTTAGAACAACAGAAGCGGGTTTCCTCAATCTTGGAATTAGATCCGGTGCACCTTGTCAAGCTGTTTATACATTATTTGTATGTTATTAGAAACTTATCCATTTCTATTTAATCAATAGTATTATAATATAGAGTATTATACAGTAGATAGCAACCATATACCTCCCTCTCAACCAATGCTTTGTCCACGGCATCATAATTTTACAGGTCACATAAGGTTTTTACATTCTCTATGGGTTTGGTAATACATCATGGCTATTATTTTGTGGATTCTGGTAGGGGTCGTGTTCTCAAAGGCGGAGTGAAAATAGTTGCTTAGTGAGAAAAGGGCCCCAGACCGAACTTTTGACCCTGTACAGTACTTTAGTAATTGTGTCATATCAGTTGCGGGGGATAAATCACGTAACGGTCAATTGGTCGAACTAGACTAGGGCTCAACTAAACAGTAGGCATCCTAAAAACTAACTAACCAAACATAAGTCTATAATATAAGAATAATAAAACCATCTCAGTCATTCCATTGTCTGCCACACCTATCAATTTCTCCTTCATGCTTAATCCCATTTGCCCGCATACCTCCGTAATATCCATAATGGAAAGACATGACCATAAACCCGTCCGTCTATCCTTCCGTCTATCCTTCTGCCTATTCTTCTGTCTGGAACAAATGAAATCACTGAAGCTGTTGTCCCGTCTTGTCCCTCATCTATCCGATTTCTTTATTTCTCACAACTATCCGCTTCCATCAACTCTGGCAATACCATTGGAGCTTTACACTTGAGTGTGAACTACATTAGAGATGGCAATTCATATACCCTATACTGTACTGCGTTTGGGTATATCCATAAAAGCCAGAAATATAACAATTGTCTACAGAAATTTACAGGGAATGAGAAGCAATACCTCCCAGACCCTTACTAACACTCCTAAGTAAATTCGCTATTGATCCGAACGTCCCGTTGTATATAATACACAAATTACAACAAGTGACGAGAGAGAGAAGTTCTGAGTTCTAGATGAAGGATTGGCCCACACCAGCTCTGCCAGTCCCTGACCAGACGATAGGTTGCCAAGAGAAATTACTTTATGGGCGGGCCAGCCTGGAACCCTGGAATGGATAAGATTACCCCCCGAGTACTAACTGTGATGATGATGTGAGGGCTAGCATAGATATGTTTCATCGCAATCATTACCATATCCACTCCAGTGAGGTATAATGTTATTAAATTTGCGGGGTTTAGGAGTTCTGTTAGTTGGTGAGTACTTTAACCATCCCTAGGATGGAGAAAGGGAGAGGGGGGGTATGGGGTGGCTTCGATACCAGGATATGAGCAATCAACCTGCTCTGGAAACAAGCGATAGCTCGATGAGCTTAATGCTTTCACTTGCGCGCCCCTGCCCACCGATCCAAATGGTACCCGGGGAGCAGCCGACCGCCCAATGCAATAGCCCTCCCTAAAGAAAGGCCCATTCCTCCTCAATTATTCTCGTAATAATAATGGAACGAATACCCTATCACCCTGCTGGGTATCCGGAGTATCCCCCATTCGAATATCTAATGATACTGGTATGAGTAGCTCTCCAATTTTAGTATACAGAAAGATACTTCAGCTCACCCGTCCGGTTTTGAGATATGCCAAAGGAGAACACCTTATCACTCGGCAACTCCCATCATTGATCTGTTGACAAATGGTCCTCCGGGCTGAGGTACGAGAGGTTTTCTTGAGGCTTCCTACTCACTATTGCATATATGGGAGCTTGCACGGAAGTGTGTATTCCACATCATGGGCTGCGTTATCACGATAGGGTTATACTGTTCATGTTCCGCTTAGCTAGCTAGAGAACTTAATCAACAATCTTCCGCTGCACAACAGAACGTTCAATTCTTGACATGATCTATTGTTTAACTTCGGTCAAAAATAAAAAATCTTATCGCCCTTGCTCAAAAACCCGACCTTTCTAATTTCTGTACGATATGCCAAAGACTGTGAGATAAATTGCCTTGATTTCGAAGCACCAGCAGAGATAGGTTCACGTGTTCCTGTGCCGTGGTAGCTTTGGAAGTGAATTACCATACTGAATGCGGTCCCCGTCTTAGGCAAATTTATAGGTCTTAGTCCGGTAGGAATTACACGGCTCTGACCCAGGACAGCGCCAAGCTCCTACGGTATACTCGAGTAGTGCTGCTCGCCAAATTTCGTTGAGGATTGAAAAGCGCTCAGGAGTGGGCTAGGCGCAGAAGTGCATCGTTGGATGCGAATTGGGACTTCCATCTTTTTTTCCTTGGTGGGGTTTAACTTCCATGCCGCACTGTACTCGTAATTCGCTTTCCTGTCAAGCACCCGTGCGAGGATGCTATGCGGAGCCGCAAGGCCTTCGTGTGTAACGTAACCCCGATTCCTGATGAGTTAGAAAACTGATAGTTCAACGCTTGGCGTCAGAAGGCACACTGTTTCGGATATTGTATTGCGTTACTATTCCTACAGCTACTCTAGCTATCATATATAACGTGGCTATACAAATACATACCAAGACCTCTTAATGCGAACAACTTTTGTTTTACGGAACGCGCCCAGTCTAACAGGGAACCGAAACTCCCGACACTCCGAAACCCCGATGAAAGCACAGAACGAAACAATTCACATGATTGATATCCCCCTTACGGATGGGATACCATAAGAACTTGAATACTGTGATTGGACCGTGTGCTATGTAGTCCGGGATTCCCTTCTCTGGAATGGGGGCAAAAAACACAGCAAAAACACAGACCCTTTCCCCCCCCCTCCGAGACAGAAAAAATAAAATAAAATAATTCTTGACCTTACTGAGAGAGGAAAGTCCAACGACATACGATCCAATTATCCAGGTTTCGACGATAGTATAGCGACAAGGAGCACAACGGCTATAAAAAATAAAAATAGGACTAGAACGGGGTCAAGAGATTCTACCTGTACAGGCGCACCGGAAGCGGGGGGTTGGTTTGGCCGAAAGAGTTCGGGGCGTAGTGGTGACGCAGGCCGCCGCCGCCCCCTGCGAGATGTGGTTAAGATGGAACGAGAAACAGCGCAAGCGGCAGCAGCGCCAGGATCATCTGCGGTTGGGAGAGTGACGTTTCCCTGTTCTGGTGGCAGGGATGGTGTTTCTGGCTTTTGGTTATTCTTGCCTTGGGCAGAGGGAGGGATTCTTGTATGGTTGTTGCTTCGCGGTACCCGGTTTGGGTTTCTTGGTTCGGATATTATTTTCGCAGCGCCGCCATGACTGTCCATGGTAGGAATGGGGAGTAGGGATTGGATTTTTGCATCAGATGGATTAGTGTGGCTGTCCAGTCGTGCTTTGAGTAGCTCCACTATGACCTTCTGTCTCCAGTCTGAAGCTAGCGAGAGCGGCGTGCGGCCACTATTATCGGGTGAGCTGGGGTTGACGTCCGCGTGTTCTAGAAGCAACTTCACCACATCCCCCCGTCCCCACTCGGCAGCAAAAGAGAGGGGTGTTCGACCCTTGCTATCCGGTAAATCGGGTTTCAGATCCCCACGTTCGAGAAGTAGCTTAACTATATCCCCCCATCCCAACTCCGCGGCGAAGGAGAGCGGCGTTCGGCCGTCTCCATCGGGCACGTTGGGATTGGTGTCTCCCTGCTCTAGGAGTAGCTTTACTACCTCTTCGTTCCCGTAGGTAGCGGCCCACAATAATGGTGTTGAAGTCCCGGAATCGCATCTGTTCAGGTCCCATATTTTCGCTGCCACCATGGAGCGCGCAATATCTGTTGTCCCCAGGAATGCTACACAGTGAAGTCCGGTAAACCCCCTCACATTCCCCTGGGTATCATAGAATGGCCTTTTCTTTCGTAATAGGATATTAGCGGATACATGGTTCTCGTATCCGTCAAGCAGTTGCAATGCCTGAGATTTCACCGATTCCGTCATATCCATGGCGGCATGGGTTGCCCAGAAACACGCAGCATATTCCAGGAAGTGGGCCGCCGGTGGGTCAATACCAAGGGTTGGTGGGAGCTCCCGGATGTATCTAGAGTTCAAATAGGTGAGACAGACTTCGGCCATTCTCGAGTGGGGGGTGACGAATAAGGTGTGTTGCTCTCCAAGATAGTCTTGAAGTGTAGAATGTAGGAGACGGACCGTCGACGTTATCTCGTCAATCGTGAGAAGTCCTAGGGTGCTGTCCAGTACGGTATGTATCGAAGGTGGATTATAAATGCTAAAGTCTTTCCCCTTCACTCCTACCCCCAACGCATGACACAGCTCGTCAGCGCCTAGCGGCCGCTCAGAGCGACAAACCCACATTAGCGCATCCATTCCGAGTTTCGATTTCTCTCTGCTTTGATCTCTTATGCGGGCCAATATCATGCTGTACGCGTACTCTAGGCCAACCCAATTGGCCACGCTATGTAGTGTTTGTCTTCTCCAGTGGATAGTCGCCTCGGCGAGGATTGCGTCCATGGCAAGAGAAACGAGGAGGAATCTATGAAAGAGCATTATCAGCTAACAACCCGGAGGTTAAAATGCCCAGATAATGCGTACATTTCAGACGCCTCCCCTGTAATGATTCTGAGAATATCCGCCTGCAATCCCTCATCCATTTGGTTGGTCTCCGAGTCCTTCCTCAACCTCATCCTAACATATATTCCGATATCTTCCTCGGTGGGACATATGGGAATCATATCGACACCCCCGGGGAAATATCTCCGAACTTCGTCAAGGATGCGGGGCCTCCCGGTAAGGAATAACCGAGTGTTTGGGCACGCACTGACAATATCCTTCAACGATTCCCAAAGTTCCGGCAGATGCTTCGCAGGAAACTCGTCTAAAGCATCGATGCAGACAAACCCCCGTGGAACACATGACAAAGACTTGGTGAGCATCGCTAGGATATCTGGAAGCTGAGGTCCCCGGCCGTCTACCTGGTCTTTCGCAGAGTTAAGAGCGTTCTCTACTTCCTCCGGGATCTCTAATTGTCCCACAACCTGCTTCAACAGACCCCCCAGCACGGTGGCCGCAGACTCCTCGTTATTGGTATTGAAGTCGCAATAGATATAAGCGACGACTGTATCTTTCTCCCCACTGGTCTGGTCGTGCAGTGTGTCTATTACGAGAGAGCTATTATTGCTGCTTTTTAGCTTTGTAACTTGTTTTACGGTAGCCCCGGGGTCTCGTACCTAAGACACGTCTTTCCGGCCCCTGGGGCTCCATAACAGAACAAAACTTGGCCGGCAGGACAGTCCTCACTTTTATACCATTTCAAGAACTCGGGGGTTTGAAGGAGCCAGTCTCCCACTCCGTCCACTCGACCCCTACGCACAGCCCGGTGCTTGTCCCGTGGCCTTAGCGGGGATAACCACTCAAATTTCGCTAGTTGGTCGTCAGCCGATAAATCGCTGTCGCCCCGCACTCTGTTATGACTATCGATGTCGTTACCTTCATCATAATCATTCAATGTAAGGACTGGATATTGAAATGAGGGCGGGTCCATTTCGTCAAGACTACCGGTATCGTTATGGCTAAAAGGACTGCGGGAGCTAAGGAGAGAGTGGTATCGAGGGAATAGACGGATTCCGTCGGAGGGGCTAAGGCAATTCGGGAGATCGTAACACCAGTGCAGCGGGGGGCAGAAATACTTGTACCAATACTTGAACAAGCCCCAACACACAAAAAAGGTCATCCAATAATTCAAAAATTGCCAAGGGAACGTCAAGGCGACCCACCAAAGACACCGATTCTGTTCTCTTCTTGCCAGACCGGGAAGTTAGTCCCAGCCCCAAGCTCGAAACAGGGACCAATAAGTTACAAGTACCAGCAACAAAAATATCATCGAATCAGAAATTGTTTTTTGTGGGGCTATCAACTCCGCTAGGAGCATCCACCCGGAGGTAGAGGATACACTAAACCCCCGACTTCACGTGCATGGTACTAGTACAGCATCGGGTCACCCTTTCGCACTCAGGAGGGAAAAACAAGATCACTAAACTATCCTTAATCTTCCTAACCCAATTTCTGAGGTTCGGTTGGTGCTTCGCGGGTTGCTCGAGGGAATTCCCCTCCCCCGCTCACAACCCCCCACCAGCTACTGTACCGTACATCCCCATCCACAACGCCTGCCGGTTCAATATAAAGAAAAAGAACCATATACCTCGATAGACCTCCCAACAGACAGACAAACTTCATCTCACTCGTTTCAAGTCCAAGATACCCCGCACCGCGTGTCATCCCAGCTCAGGAATCGCTAGTGTAACAAGGTTAACCCTACCGCTCCCGCTAGCACTACGCAACATTTCACTTGACAGCAACAACGATCCGCTTGAGTCTAAGAGCTGGGATAGAACCTCGATAGAGGGTTTCCTATTTAATTTATGTTCTCGGCGCTTTCTAGATTTTTTGTCTGGACACCTCGTTCTGAAATCCAAACCTCTCCTTCCTTGCTTCCGAAAGTGTTTGCCCCCCCCCCGATTCAGCGGAATCAGTGGCGATACCTCCACTGTTTATATCCCCTTGTCGACAATGGGAGGAGCGGAAGAAAACCCCTTTCCAGCACGGCAAATCGAAGACGGAACCCTAAATGGTGGTTAAGGCTATAGCTCCTACTACCAGGGGGCGTCGTGGGCGAGTTGAGACCGGTGAAGCAGGCAAAGGCGAGAAAAAGGATAAGTGATCTCAAAGTTCGTGAAAGGCTGGCAGACGGTACAGAAGAAAAGTGAATACGAAATTAGCAAAAAACTTATGCTTGCTTCGAATGGAATAAATCTCTCCATCTTCTCCCCTACCAAGGCGAAGACTTACTTCGTTATACCTCCTGGACCTCGCCCATCGGTCGTACCTTCCAAGAATCCACAAAAAGAGTTGAGGCTCCGAACATGGTTGTGTTATTATCAACCCTTGCTTAGGTAAGCCTAGGTGTTGACTGTTGTGTGACAATCTGGGGAGCCGCAAGAATTTTTCCTCGGCACCATCATCAACTTGCCTCCTTCACCATCAAATGTGCTAATGACAGTGTCCTCTTTTTATTCCCCAGCTAACCCTATGGATTGATATCAGGTGCCACTATCGCGTCGCCCTCAAGTTCGTTCCCTCCCCAAATTCGGATTCCGGGCTGGGCTGGTCGGGTGCCAGTCGCGCCGTGACGATGGGGCAGAAAACACTCGACAATCCATTGTGCCCCCCCTACACACTCCCCTCTCTTTTACAATCCGTCAAAGGATTTCGGCGGTCGTGATATTAGGTATTCAATAACAGGTCATCACTTGTTCCAGGCCGACCCGTATGGCTGATACCCGACCTGCCTAGCCTAGAATCCGAATTTGAGGGCGATGCGATATCAGACTACCGGCAGAGCTCAACCGGTGCACTGTACAGTACGGCACTGCGCACAACCTAAGTTATGACATAAAGATCCCGGGCACTGATAACAGAAACATCTCACCCCCATTCGGCGTCCTCCCACTTCTGCAGTCCCCCCGGTGTGGAACCAACCTCACATCCTCCACGCCAAACAACAAAGGCAGGCAGAAAAGGAAAGCACCATGGTAGACACCAAAAACAACAAAGCCCAACCCCCGGCAGAAAGATAACCTGCGATTACCCTGATTTACCATAATTTCCGTCCACCCCAAGTACTGCTAACTGCGCAATGAGACTGTTTCTCGGCACCCTACAGCTCGGACCGCCGACATGATTGCATCCCAGATATAATATTACCGAAAGAAATTACAAACGGGGTTGAACCTGGTTCTCAGGGAATCACTGGGGGAGTGGAGAGCGCGCTCTTAGTATCACAGGACCTTCTCCTTTTTGCTATCTCAGGCCGAGCCTGATTATCAACCGTGGATTCGCAAAGTGCTAGGGAGTATGCTCTATCACGAGCTACTGCTTTCAAGAACAAGAAAGAAAAGAGCTCACGGAAAGAGTGGCGGAATGATATCAGGCAAACCTTAAGAGAGAAACTGCTCCTATATCGTCCTATTTTAGAGAATTTCTCGCACTTACCAGCAATTAAAGTTTTCTAGTCCCATGTCCTAGAGCCATCACTTCCGGTAGAAATAGGCGCGGTGTACAGTAAGCAGCTAGGAAGCAAAATCTTCTCAATTTACCGCGATTTACTCTCGGACTATCAGTGGAAATCCCCGCATCAGACGACTATACGATTGGTTTGGCAAATTAATGGAATTGTGAAAGAGCTCAGGCAATACCATGTTAGCAAAACTCCAAGAACTTTGTCTCTGGGTCTAGAGATCACAGGGTTGATGGAGATAGCGAACCGTGAAACTTCCCACAACACAGCACCTTCTTTAGCTGTCCCGTCCGTGCAACTAGCCTCTGTGTGAAGCATATGGATCGAGCGCCGAACTTCTAATATACTAGTATTCTTTGTTAGGGGTGACAGAGTAGTGACTCAAGGAAGGAACAGGAATTGACACCGTCTAACTAGAAAGGAACGCATTCAATCTATGTGAATGATAGAAAGGAAGAAGGAGGTCGTACATGTAAGATATCACAGAGACCGTTTGCAGAAAATTAAAGAACTAGGGGAAAAGTGAATATAATCCAAGAAGTTTAGCTTGATCTTAAACCTCCTCCGAATTCCTAATACTCCCTAACACTGGTCCGGCATCGCAAGCCAGTGCCCACTACTAGTTCCCCCCATCTATTATGCTCCGTGTCCTCACGATCAAACCCCGGTATATATATGGGATTGTGAGGTAGGAGAAATCTTGCAGCCCTGAACAGCGAAACACTAGCCACCCTACTAGTGTGCGGTGTTCAACCCTTTACGGCAGAGAAAACACATCTTTCCCCATTACACAAATAACCTACTCGCTCCCGCGGCGAAATCAAGCTTCCGTATAACTTATCCTACCTTTCTTGACTTTGGCCCCCCTAATCTATCCACATATCTCTAATATATACCCCTAGGATTGCCCTATACTATATCCAAGAGCAGCAGATTCTACAGTCAGCCAGCTTTCGTATCAGGCCGCGTCCCGAGCAGACAAAACTCCTGTCCCCACATGCCGTAGCTCGCCGGGAAATCAGGCTTGAATAGTAAGTTTGCATCGCGCACAACACAATACGACGCGATACAGAAGAGAGACTTTCTGTACATTGACTAGACGGCATTAGCACAACGTAAAAAAACATTTTGGAGCTCGATGGAGATATAAGAGGAAGGGGGTGGGGGGTGCACGCGTGGTGTACGGGGGAAAAGGAAATCTACTTTAGATTTTTATACACGCAATTAACCCCTAGAATTAAGAGACAAGAATGTGGTGGATCTAACTTGGCCCCTCTCAGAATTGTAGCTCCCGTCTTCACATAATCCTCTCTTAACCCTCTAAGCTCTAAAATCTACCGGTATGATATCGGGAAACTTAACATATCCTCAGTTTCTATCTATGGCATGGACTCCTATGGCAAAGGCAATATTCCCTTGTACCAGATTTTATAGTCCCAGGCACCGTTTCCCATTCTACCTTCCAGATGTAATTTAAGATAGAGTAGCACGATAGCTTGGATACTGTCTGAGCACTAACTTTACAGGGTAAATTAAATGTTTTTAGAAAAAAGCGAAAAGCATAAAACCATATAATACTGTATATAAACCCCTGATCTACATAATTGCCATCTGAAGTGATAGGGGGATTTCACAGGGGATGGGCGTGGGGTGGGGTACATTCATGTTTGTAAACGCTCGGCATTGAGGAAGACACCTGTTGGAGCGTCCTTCCATATCTGGTAAGATTGACTGCGGGGTGTTATGTAAGCTGGGGAGATGGCGGTGTTGTGGAAATATTGAATGGAATGATAGTACGAGATAAAGAAGAAATAATTGATTGCTTGAAGACAAAACGGAGCACACTAACTATCTCAAAGAGAAGGGCGAACGACCCTGACTATCTACCATTTGAGAGCGAGACAGATAGGTCGAGCGAACAATAACAATAACAATAAAAGAAGAATGAAGGAAATGCAAGGAGGTATCTTCAATAGTGCCGGTGGTGTACTCGTAGATGTGCGATAAGGTTTGATGCAAGGGGAAAAACCAATAGTGTGAGTGACACCGCGGTAGTGCTAGAGGTATGTTTCAATAGGTGGCGGCGATGCGGCGGCGAGTGAGGCTCTGTGAACGGGGGAAATCGTGACCGCGTCTTTTCTTGTTACATAGCCGGGGTCACCCCCCACCTTTCTCTCTCTCTCTCTCTCAATCAATACAACAACAGTCGTTTCAACAACACCCAGTCAATGGGATTGAGTGAGGAACTGTGACGCGCTGGAAGGTAGAGGGTACTCGTGCTTCTTGGCCAAGAATTGCCTTCCCCATTCGTCCTAGGAAAGTTTGCACTTATTTTTCTGCCGAGGAGAGTAAGGGTAAGTCGGGGGCACTGCCATTTTTGAGTTTGACAGGCCTTTCGCTGTTTTTGGTCCTGGTAACCGCGCCCTCGTTCCAATCGCGAGAATTCCCCTGACTCCCTCTTCACCTCTCCCAGTATTACCCCCTTGATAACCCTGTAGTGACAACATATCTTTCAATATGTCTGGTAGATACTAAAATATGAATGCATGCAATAGTAAAAGCAGATTGGCAGCTTGGCGGCCTTCTGAGCCTGCTTGTAGTAGTGCGGGTTTCTGGACCTGCCTGTAGGCAATATGATCGGGGAGGAGTGGATTGCCGAGTGGGCCCGACTTTTTGCCGACACCAAAAACTACTCACCAAATATCACTCGAATTTCATAATCTGGTTTGGTTCCCATACAATTGACCCCCGTCTCTTTTTGGAAGTGCGCCCGACTTTTTGCCAGTACATAGCGTAATGGCTAGTGTGTATGCTAGTATCCGGAGTATCAAGATTGCGTAGACATGCAAGAAAGTTCAATCCTACCAAACTCAGTTCATGATGCCTCATGAGATCCGCTATAATAGATAGTCAAGCCTGTGCTTGCTATGCACTGTCCTACACACTATACCGCTTCGACAGAAAAATCTGTGCAAACCTTCCTAGGGCAAATGGGGAAGGCAACTCTTGGCTGAGAAGCTCGGAGACATGTTCGGTGCTGGTTTGAAATCACAATTACTATCATACCTCTATACCGGTATTTTTTCTGGACATTCAGTCCACGTATGGGGGCTCCAAAAGGGTCCACAGCCTCCGGGGTCGGTGCATCCGGCCCTTAGGGTTCAACGAAGCTAGCCGACTCCCCCTACCCCGACCCGATATGAATATAGCTGGACCGTTTAGAACACTGACGGCGATTACCGCAGGTTGTCGCCACAAATAGAACCGGAAGCTGACAATACCGGAGGTAAAATGATCACTAAGCCCGGCGGGTAACTTGCGTTCAAAACACTCCGAATATGACCCCCCTACGGCGGAGAGCCCCCCGCGTAAAATTTTGGAGAGGTTTTGGGCTGTGAATACGTTGGATGATTACTCATTCTGGACCAATTCCGGTGCGGTCAGTGGTGCCTGACCTTTGGGGAGCAGATTAAGAAAAAGAAAAAAGAAAAAAGAAAAAAGAACCGGGTAAACATTTGCCTAGTGTCCTCTCTTTCATGTGCCTCTACTTGTATATACTAGCCGGTTTTGGCCTCCCGAACGTGAGACATATACCCTGGGCCGGGACTGGGGCAGTTCTCACAGAGTGCGGAGCTGGCGACCCTATCAACTATTCCATAACTGAATCACTAATTGACATCCCATCCCAGAGGCTTTTTTTAAAAAAAGCTAGCACTCCTTATGCCAATGATTTGATATGTTCCTCTTTAAGAAGTTCTCATGCCAAGCCACCTTTTGCTTTTTGGCTAGTCCTAGGTATGGGTAGGCCGGGGGTGTCATTAGCACTAGTCGATTCTTCCGTTAACTATAATATTATGATATGATACCGGTAAAGGGGATTGAGAGCCCTAAGCTTGTTGAGAACATTACCTAGCTAAGGGCTGGCCCCCAGCTGTGCCCAAAAATGGATTGTGCTAAAAGTAGGGGATTTTAATCACTGCTGATCGGAATTACTAAGGTACAGTTCGTATGCAATTCATTATGTGCTCTCCTTGAAGAAGCCGGCATCCAGCCCGGATCGCCTGATGAGGGCGCCGACCCATGCTCACAAGCCGGTATTGTGTTTTCTTGCTTGCTTGGAACGGACTCCCTCAGCATTGGCAAAAGACACAAATCCTGCCAAGTAAGGCAGAAAAGAAGGGGAGTCCTTGGAAATGCCCCCCCCCCCCCTCCCCAAGGAGTAAGGAACTCACAGTGAGCGAATGCCCCGAGATATCTTGAGGCGGGTATTGCTTTGGTGATGCTCTACTCATCAAAACGCGTGACCTATTCATTCGGCGACCCATATAATCAAGTCACTTTCTTCCTTGTAGCTAACTCTGATATTCAGGCGAGCGGAATTAGAGAAAAATAAAGCTTCCTGTATTATTCCTCTTTATATAGGAGATGGATGTTGTTGGGCTGGATGCCTTGTGGAAGCTCCAAAGGGAGCCAAGCATTTCCAACTCCCTCAGAATTGGAGGGACCCGCTAGCCTATGAGATACGCTTATAAATGAGCTAAAAGCATTTCCGGATTATCCGATAAGACCCCTTCCCTGCACCCAGGGCCTAACCTTACACCCCCTCTCTTTCGTACTCTCCGGGAGAAGACACTTCCGGCCAGCTAGAAACGCTGCAGCCCTGTTACCATGTGCCGAACCCAAGCAGGCGGGGGCGGAGGGTTTGCATCCGGAACCCAATGGGCAAAAGCGCCATGGCAAGGCAGCCCCTACGGGAGAAAACACTAGGCTCCGAGTGAGGACTTGCTTGCCCTGCGCGCTAAAAGGTTGAGTAATGAGTAGTGATCCTAACAAAGAGGTATTTGTTTTTTGGCCACCTAAATTAGAACTAACTGGGCGGAGGGCTCGCTAGACCTACAAACTGAAGAGTTATATGCAGATTTCACCTAAGCTCTCACTATTAGGATTTTAGAAAGGGGGAAATTCGTTAAACTCGACCTAAGCAAGCACGAAAATAATGTTCCTCAGGTTTGGGGATAACTGTAGCTGTTTGAATTTTCTTTCTCTCTGTTAACGGAGACAAATTGAGGGTTAGCAGATTCCTCCCTTTCTTTTGTGTTTTCTCGTTGGTTTGTTTTCCGGCCTGGTAGCTTTCCTAGCCCGTCTTTGCAATCCAGTGTTTCCACCTTAACTCCAGAGCCCCTGATACACCCTCTTAATCTCTTAATGTCAGACTGCTGATACTACAACTCCTTGGCCTCGTGATATAATAGATTATTACACACTTCCTAATATCTCACAAATCTATCATCGCTTGTCTTCCTCCTGTGCTACCGGTAAACATGGCCTGTCACTTGGTTCCTTGTCACTTAGTTTGCTCGCAATACCCTTAGGCCATATATTGCCGGGGGGAAAGTTGGGTTAGTGGAAAGAACTTGATTCAAGGTGATATGATAAGCTACGCGCACGTTTAGACCTAACATCCTATATTTATGCCCGCTGTACTTGGTTAAACGGATATAAGATTGCCTTCCGCGACCACTCGAATAAATAAATCTGAATGTGCTCAGTAAACGGATACCACAACCCTGGAATACTCACAGCTCGTATAAAAACTAGCACCAGAAAAGTATGAAGGCAAAGGAAATAAGAGAGAACAAAACCCAAGGAAAGAGCTCCACCCCTAGACAATTACCATTACAGATGGGGTTCTGAAAGCCAAAGTGGCTATCCTAACAACTACTTCCAGCCCCTCCCCCCGTCATAACTCCTCACAGTTCGCTGACATATCTGATCGTCGTCGTGCATCTTATAGCACTACTTACCTAAGTTAATGTCTTTTCCTAGATTTACAACAGAACCAGAAGCCACTCAATTCCAGATATTTTTTGATCGGTCCAATATTTGGCTGTCGTGGCGAGTAACATAAGGCTTGAGAGATATATTGGGGTTTTGGGGGTCTGTGCGAGTCGGTGAAATCATATTTCCCAAATACTGTAAAAACCGAAATAATTGAGAATCTCTCTAGGACGTTGGAGTTGCCTCTCCTAGTAAGGTCGGTATCTCAAGTGAGGGCTAAAGGAGAATCTTCTCCAAAGCCGGAAATTCCGGACGTCCTAGCGTCATTCTCAATCACTTCGGTTCTTACGGTAGGCGCCCCCCCCCATCTAGGCCGGCATACAAATTCCGGGCGCTTGAACAGAATTCCCAAGCTCCCCTGCACAGGTGGCCCACTACTGGAGATTCCCAGATACATCAATGATGTGACTAGTGAGATATTGATCCTATATTCTCCCTCACATGAATGGTAGGAAGTCCTTACGGGGTTACCACATTGAACTGGAATTGCTCATGCTTCCCTTTCTCTTTATTATCACCATTCCGGGGCGGTTTTCCCAGGCCACCATGAAGACAACGAGCGCCCAGCAGATAGGCTCTGTCCGAGAGCCATCGAACCAGTCTGATCAGCTTTTTTCACTAAAGTTAAAAAAGGGAGACAAAGGAGCTAAAGTGAACATAATTGCCCATCGTCAAGCCGGGTGGGTGTCTTAAGGTTTCGGAATGCACAGGTGCGAGAGAGAAAGACTGGAAAGTAAAGAAACGAGAAGCAAAAAAAAGAAAAATAGAAATAGAAGAGCCAGGAAAGTGTTAGCATTGGGGGGGACACCCGGTGGGTAAGTGTGATTGTGGAAGTGCTGGTATTAGGAGTATCGTGGACTGTTCTAGAGTTATCGTGATTTACGGAGAAGGTTCTCCGGTCATGCCTTTCCTCTGCCATCGGGAATATGCGGAGAAGCGGGGCTTTCGTCGGGTAACCAAGGCATGTACTAATATAGTAACCCACGAGAACATCAAGACGCTTTCATTGTCAATATTAGCTCGAATGCCGAATAAATAAGGGTGTTGATGACCAGACCCTTACTACCCCTCTACCTGATGAATCCCCTCATCTTACCAAAACGCTATTTACTAGACGCTCAGATAAGGTACAAGGAGAGAGAGCAAAAACATGAAGTCCATGTTCCCACGGCCCCACTGCAGTAGACCGATGTGCGCACAAAACGTGATACTCCATTTTTTCCGCGAAACTAATATCTGCACAGCCAGCATGGACCAAATATTCGCTAATTGTAGCCGGAGTCTAGAAGCGAGTGCATATCCATGACTGGGCAATTAAAGGAGCTCCTAATTGGGCTGCGTGCTCAAAAGATTTTCTCGCCAGCTCACTGGCCAGTCTGTATGCGAGGTTCCCTCTATAGGCAAGTCTATTCTAGAGATCCCGGTAATACGCATACCGGTCCTTGCCTCATACCGTAAAAACTGGAATAATCGAGTCGTGTGCTGTGTAGTCAGAGTTGCCCCCTCCGGTAAGGTCTGATATTTTTTGGTTTTTTATGTCTCTCAGAGGGGCTGAGTCGCTCTTCTTTTGCTGTGTTTTTGGCCCCTTTTCTAAAGTAGGGAATTCTCAACGACATAGCACACGACTCGATTATTCCAGTTTTTACGGTAGACTAGAAAAAATATCGCCGGGGGGACAAGAAATAGTATTTGGCTACTTACGGGAAGGATTTTGAAGGATTTGTATAGGATATTAGCTAGATAGACGGCCAAATATTGTCAAGTACTAGTACGTGCGTAGCGATATATCTGTAGCAGGAAGTAGTAGTTATGTATGGCTTGCATGCTTTGGATCCTAGAGATTATGAGTAGTAGATCCAAGATACTTTCATAAGGAGAATTTAAGAATACCCCGCACAGCTTGCTGTCTCCAAATACCGTCATACTTAGAGGGAAGGTTTTTTAGGAGTCATCTATTCTGGTTGGGCAGCCATGTTATAGCTAGAGAAGCCCATACACTAATACGTAATGATGAAGTACTCGAAACCCGAGATATCCCCCCGCCCATCGCTGCCCCAACCAGAGAATTGTGCTCCGCTTTCGACCCACTATCAGGAGCAGTGATACTTGTGATCTGCAAACCAGGGACAAATGCATCAGGGATCTCCCGTGATAGCAGCTCTCCGCTGGCGTATATAGAATGCCGGTTTGCGATCTATGCTTACTGTGAAGATATGGAATCCTCCGCTAATCAGTGGAGGGTGAAAAGAGCTGGAAAAGGTATCCCATAATTAGAAAGGGTTTGTGTCGGTAACCAGTTCACAGTGGTGTACAGTACTAGTACGGGGATAATCGCTGATGGAAGCCTGAGTTTGCTCCAGCCTGGAATTGCGTAAACCTTACATCCTTTATCAGTAATAAATTTTCATACCTAAGTTCTTTTTTGCTTTTTAATTAATTTCTTTTTGTAGAGGATACAGTGGGTTTCCCAAGGGATAAATACGATAGCGGAAGGGTTGTTTCGTGGCAAACCGACCCCATGGATTAGTTTAGACATTTCCGGGTTAGAGAGTTCGTGTTCCTATATCCTTTTTCAAACCAAAGAAAGAAAACAAAAAAAACAATACTATCTCACCTCCCCCTCCCTCAGCACCGTCCACGGCAACCTCACACCTAAGGCCCTGTTTGGCACGAGTAAAGTTAAACTTGGATTGGTGATTATGCGTTAACTCTAGACCCTAGATCTGAGTCAGGACTTGGCCTAAACTTTATTTTGTGGATAAATAGAATCTCATGAAAGTCGGGATGGCGCAAGTGATGATTTTCTCGAACCTGCCCATTGTCGTTCTTCATATGTTTAAACAATGGCGACTTGGCGTCCTTCATCCCTTCCTCTTGGTTCGGCTGTCTTAATTTCATGGTTCGCTTTAGCGCCATTCCGACTTTCATGAGAATATTCATTGACTGTGTTTTTCACGAAAATCCATATCAACATTTTTTTTCAAGCTAGTTTTTCGTGAAAAGCACAGTCAGAGTCTTTTAATACTAGGTTCCTTTTTCTCTATTATGTTTTTAGTTTCATCCGTATCCACTGTGTTCTTGTTATCTCGAGAGATTTATATCTGATACCCAAGCGATTACCAATTGATAAAGTCCTAAATCTAAACCTAAATCCCGGAGTGTTCAGTCGGCCCAGTCTCCAAAGTCTAGACTGGAAGGTATTGGACTTTGTTTTTAAGTTCGGACCAACGGATCAAAATCTGGACCCGCCGAACGGCCTAAGTGCGTAATCTAGAATCGTCACATCGCAGTAGGCCTTTTTTGTGCCCTTAGCCTTATCAAATTAGAGGCGCTCCTAAGCCCCTCAGCACCGACAGATTAGGACCCTTCGTTTGCGATGCATCGTGTACAGCCCCCGGTAGAAAAAATCGGGAAACGGTGATCGGGCCTCTGGGGCTTTGATTGGAGGGTTCGGTGTGCTCGAGCCAATCGAGCAACCGTGTTTCTAACTTTTAATTTCCACAATTCCCGATCTTTTCGACCGGAGGCTGTAATAAGGAATCTCTAAGTAGAAGACTCGACTCGGGGGCCTCTTCCTAATGTTTTGACAGTGGTAAATTGGTCCCTGGTGCTCTACTTACCGAACATATAGTTTGCAAATCACTTGATATAAAGTTGGAATATTGTCCTCCTTGAGGTCAGCAGGTGGAATTGATTTACCCTCCCTAACCTGAAGTTTGATATAATAATATTATGTTGTCGACCACGCTTGGGTGCATTATAGGAGCGGATACACTCTTAAGAGAGAGAGATTATACCGTATCTTGTTCAAAGGGATAATGGGGTATCACCGACGCAAAGACATTCTAGCACGTTCTGCCTTGGGCAAGGCGGAATTTTGACAAGCATCCGAACATTGATAAACGTGTAACATGGGATTATCATACCACAGTTCCGTATTCCTAAACCACGATGACACCTAGAGCATTGCGCTGCGGGTTTCATGACGAGAGGATAGAGTCTTGATAGCCTCACTGAACGTGAAGGATCACGCAATCCCCACGAAACCGCCCCAACATTCCCAAACACATTTATTCCAAATGATCACCCACTGCGCCCCCCACTCACTCACTCGGGCACTCCATTACCCCACGCATATTCCCTGGACCCGCAAGAGATTGAAAATTTGATACCACCCATGTCAGGTTTTAAGATAGCGATTATCAAGCAAATTTTCGTCAATAACTAAGTAAAACTCTCGAGATATACACTTGTACTAACGGCGAGAATAAGTCCTGAGACAATAGGCGCATCCACGATCTCCCGCAAATTCAACTACTACTCCTAATTTCCTGACGTTTGTAAAAACAACTGCTATTGCATATGGGCAAAAAATGGACCAGAGCCTCAGGTTTTTGGTGGTATGCAATAGCAGTCGTTTTTACAAACGTCAGGCAATTGGGAGTACATGTATAACCACTATAATGATCTGGTATCAGGTCCTCTGGTCCTGACTGCGGCATTGGCTCAAATTGTCGCGCTCTAGCGATAGCCGAGTGGTTTGGGGAATTAGCAGCCTGAGCCCGTCTGCCGTTGTCTCAGGACTTATTCCCGCCGCGAATAATTCAGAACATAACTAACAGTCTATTAGCAAAAAACGACCACAATTGCCCTAGTATCACTAAGGAATACCGTAGGCGGCCTCCCAGGCTACCCGGACAAACGCTAATTGGTGGGTTTTGTATGGTACTTCGATATGGTCACAGTCTGAAGGGTGGAAACAAGATCAGCAAGATCGGGTGGGGTAGTTCGGAAACAGGTTGCAACAGTGGAAAAAATCTTGCCTTGGCGGACACCAGAAATCCCGACTGAAGAAATAAGAATCTTAGAATGATACTTGACGATTTAGGTGACATTTAGGTGATGGAATTGCTAGTGCGCAGTTCAACCTATGCGTTTATATGAGTCTCTTAAAGAACTCTTCTAAAGCACTGATTCCTTCTCCTTTAGTATTAATTTGGCCCTATATGATCCAGATTCTTAATAAGACCCATAGATAGAATACATCTGTGACTACACCGCAACTGCTCCAGGCTAATGGCGTCCTGTAACGCCCCCATTTTTTCCATCTCCTGATCGATCGGCCTCTATCCTTGTTTCGCCAGAGAAAGTTTTCTGCCCTTTTTGACCATCTCCGAGTACGAGGAAGCGAACGATGGCCAACACAGGAGCCACAGTTTATCCAAGTCAAGCCGTCTACCGGTACTAGTACTCAGATTGGAGTTCAAAAACCTCAAGTCATCCATGTCTCAAACACTGAGGGGGCGGCATTAAATTTTCAATGTCTTGCCGGTCTAGGAGATGTTGTAAACTAACCCCCTTCTATAAAGCGCCCCTTAGCAACACCTTACACAATCCTCCAAGCTTCCCGTGTGCGCACAATGCAAATCAATTTCTAAGGGACCCTTGGCCCAAACGCTCAACACAGCTCGCCTCGGAGCAACCTGAAATTTATACCAGCATTTCCCCGCGGAATTAGCTCCCCAACTCACCGTCAACCCCTTCCATCTCCAGAACAGCCAAGCCCAACAACACCTACAACTCCAAGCTCTATCGGAAGCCCTGAGCCCTTATGCAAGACCTACCTCCAGCCCCACAGGTGTGAACCCCCGCTGACTTAATCCCTGGCCACACCCCCCACCACCCCCGCAATGCCTCAAAAACAGCCCCATCCCACCTCCATTCACCAAGGAACATTCCAGAAATCAGCACATACGTAACTTATCATATTCCCCACATCCCGACCCCCCACGATTGAAAAAAGAGAAATGTGCAGGGTATCCAATCGTGTGTCGGGAGCGCGGGCATACTCGTCCCAGGCAAGAAGTACCCGAAAATTGAGGTGATCAGACGCCATTTTGGGCAATTCTCACCAAAATTGCCCCTGCTAACCGTGTCCACAGGCCCCCAAGAGATGTTTTACCTCTAAAATATCCCTGAAATATCCCTGAAATATCGTTGATTATCCTTGTATTATCCCTGTTTTTCCTCTCAATTTTCGGGTACTTCTTGCCTGGCACGAGTACAGCACTCGTCGCTTGACAGCGAAGAACAGGCACCCCACTACAAAAACAAATAAAGTAATCAAGGGGGAAAAGTCGCACAAGGGGGCTTAGCTGGCGGACGAGATTATTTTTTTCGCATTGGGTGTTGGGATGGCGTTTCGGGCTGCCGTGGCAAAGTGCTCTAAAGGGCACTTTTTTTTCCCTTTTGCTTAGAAGTAGCCGTCGCGGTTCTTTTAGCCCCTTTTCCGGAGAAGGGAATTTTTGACTACACCGCGCTATTTTGATTGCCGGTCCCCAAGTTTCCCGGGCCCCGTACGAATTCCGAGTTCCGGGGACCACCCCAGGATCAACGAGCAAGAGCTGTTGGATCTCATTAATTGGAACCGGAACTCCAGTGCAGTATTCGCAATTCCATTTTCCGTTCGCCCGTCAAATTAAACCTATCCTGACGGGTGGCTGACAGAGACAGTTGGATCGGGTTTCTGCTCGGGTATGGTCCCGGAGGAACTCGAATAAACGGACCATACCGGTATTAGGTGCTCCACCGTTTCGTCCCGTGGCGAAGGGGCGAAAAACACATCCAAATATCTGCTCATCCAGATAGATAAGGAGGCAAAAGGATTTAGACATTGCTAGGATAGGCAACTCTAACGTCCCAATACTCTGCCCTATACGGTCCAACTACCCGAGTTCCTATGGTATCTGAAAGCACGGCCATACAAGTAGCAAGCTCATTAAGAAAAACCCTCTCCCATTCAGATACTTTACGCCTGATAGCAGAATTGCACTGGCACTTTACAATCGGTCCTTAGTACCACCCACAGTTAAGTCAGTGCGCTAGCCCCAGTAGAGCTACCACACTACTTTAGGCAATAAATTTCATATTATCATACTCAACCAGTAAGTCTACGGAGGTACAGCTCCTAAGTACCGTATTGTATGTTCCACAGGAGGTAGGGGCAGCAAACCTCGCTTGTGGAACATACAAAACTTAGGCGCTGTACTTGTACCTCCGTACTCCTCTTCCCCACACGGGTGGCGACAACCATCTGCGGGTGGGGTACGGTACGGGTGGGGAAAATTGTGGGACAGCAAGATTCCGACAGGGGTATCCTGAATAATCATCAACAGCCCAGAAATATTTAAAATTCGAGACATTGAATAGATAGCCTTAACCATCCCTAGGAATTCCCTACCCAGATTCTCGAAAGTTCTCAAGGAATGCCTGGGCACCGCCGCCGGATTCGAAATTACCTCCAACACCGCCTCCGGGTACCGTAACTGGCACTTTTTGGTGTGGCAAAACGATGGTTTTCTAGTCCCAGCCGTACTCGAGATAGCGAGTGAAACTGAACCAATATCTACAGTACGAGCCCGAGGCAAAGAGTGACGATCGGGAAACCGCTCATTTGACCAATCCCTACCATGAGATCTTGGAGAGCAGCCACTTTGGGTTTCAGGCTTAAGGTGACGGAAAAGGTGATCGGGAGGCAAGCAATTTTCCTTCTGATCGCTTACCTTTACACCCTGGCACACCCCCAAAACGAGGGGAGGTAAAGCGGAGGGGCAATAGGAGTGTATGAAGCTGTTTTCGCCCCGGCGCTGAACCCCGGGTTGGTATCAATGTGAAGATTACCTGTTTTGGTGTAGTGGGCCTTTCCCTGGCTGGTTCCTTCCCTCGTATGGCAACCCCAGGCCCATTCAAATTTCGCTCCAACCTCAATCGCCACCATGGCAAGAGCCACCTCTCTGGAATCAAATACGCTCTACGAATACCGTATGTCCCTTACACCACTCGAGATTGTTATACAAAAGGGATAAATAAAATAACAGAATGTGACGTTGTTGTCCACCGAAAGATCGGGAAAACTTAGTTATCGTGAGTCTAATTCAAAGCCAGGGGATACCACCCCCGTTTTGGTATGCAGCTACATGTACATTAAATCTAGGGTGCGGGAACCCTTCCAGGGGAGGGGCGGGAGCTATCGCGATTTTGGGAAGGCTGCATGGGGGGTGGGTAGGTACGTCGAAGCGTTTTTAAAAGAACTGCTATTGCATGCTACCCCGATTCGAAAAAAGTGACAAATCCTGGCAGTATGCAATAGAAGCCCTTTTTAAAAACGTTTCGACATTAGGAGTACTAGTGTAGGGCTTGCGGGAATGCAAGTACTCATAGGAAACGGAAGCAGCCGAAGCAGCTACTCGAGTAGTGTTAGAGAGAAAAGAAAGAAAAGAAAAGGGGAGGCGGTAATTTTTATTTGTATGGCTTCCGAACACGGCCATTAAGACGCATCCCCCACTCTCGGCCAGTGACAAACTAAGAAAAACATCCCCCTGACATCCCCTCAAACTTCCACTCCAATTCCCACGGGAAAATCCTCCGGCGAGACCCCCCTCCTCTCCGCGTCTCTCTGCCGCTCAACATAGGCTTGATTCTCTACAGTCCACGGAACCGCCGGGATGTACATAACTGAACTATCGCTCGCACCCTGGTGCACTCGATCTACGGCGTGAATAGTATCACAGTGCCAGAAGACGTAGTCACCCGGCGAGATGCGAGGCACATGCGTCATCACGCCGTCGAGGCAGAGATGAGGGTGCGTTGAATTGTTGTATTCTTGACATGCCCCTTGGACTGAATTTGGGAAGTGGGGGGTTGTGCTGATGGTTGGGGGGTCGGAGAGGGTGAAGAAGGGGCGCAGAATTGTGTATGCCGTTGCGTGCTTTAGCAGTGGGTTTACCAGGAGGGTTCCTTCGCCAGGAGATGTTTCTGACAGGGAGAGCTGGAGATGGTTAGCAGATTAATTAGGTGGGAAGAGAGAGGGTGTGGGGGCTTGCCCATCCCTGCCAGCTCCTCCAGACTCCGCAGCTCCCCGCTCCATCGTAGAGATCCATCATTGCATGAACCCTGTGATCCGCGTTATACGGATCGTACTCCTCCCATCTCCCCGTCCAAATCTTCTCATAGCAGAGGGAATACTGGGGATCCTCCCAGCGTTCCACGCTGCCCCCGTCAATGTGCGCCCCGAGAGCAAAGCCCGCATCACCCGGCTGGCGAATACGGAAGCGGTCGGAGTATGACAGAGACTCGGAGGTGTTCACCATCGATGACGGGAGCGAAGAGTGCCACAGGGAGTTTACGAAACACTGGGAGGCTATGAGAGATTGGTGAGCTCTCGCAGCGCGCTGCGCCGGGGACCAGTATAGTTCGTAGACTGCCGGCGAGTCGGCGGGGAAGGCTGTGTTTCTTGGCTTAGCTTTAAACAGTGAACCAAGTCGTAGAGATGGAAAACCTTTAGCCCAGGAGTTGCGCTTGATGTGATCCTTCAATGACTCCTTCATTGCCAGACTATCCCTCTCCGGCAGGACATTTTTAATAACGACCACACCTCGCTTCTTAATATCCTCTATTTTCTCTTTGGAAAGAATAGCGAGGTCTTTAAACTCAACTTGTGGAATAAGCTGTCCATCAATCAACACTAACTCCACTATCTCACCGGAGAGGAACTAGGGATAAGGGGGAAAGACAAACATCGCTCCCAAACCTCTTCACCACCGCCGCCTCCTTCTCGAGGTCAAACAGTAGCCTTTGCCAGGACTCTGAGAGAACCCTTTCCCGCCCAGCGGTAAATAACCTTTTAAGCTCAGCATACCGACCAGGTAATGGCGGCGGGGATATCCCCGAGAGGGAGGGGAAAACAGAAGAGATATCCCCGCCATTTTTACCCCGTGCCGCGGTAGTAGCCACCCCACGAGTGGCGAATGCCAGCTTTGGCACGAGGAGCTTTGCCCTCAATAGCATCTTTTTTTTTCTTCCCCGGTCCAAGATAGAGTTAGGGGTAGAAGCAGTAGTAGTACTCGTGAAAGAAAAGACAATACCTCAAAGACGGAGTAAGGGAAAGGAGGCAACCACACCTTTTATATCCCTTTATGCTCGAAAGGAACGAGTTGAAAATGTTTGAAACGGGGGAGGACTTCCAGTTCAGGTAATCCTTCCGCGAGGGCCACGCCCTCCGGACAAAATTGCGCCAAGTAAATTGGCCTGGCCGCTACCATAACTCTTATTTTACCTAAAACTAAACCTCTACTAGAGGTGGGTCATAGGGCCAGTCATAGGATGTCACTCGTGAAATCTAGCAATTAAGTTCATTTAGTAACTAGACAGAGGCCAAAACACACCGTTTTCAAGCTATCATAACCCAACCATCACAGGTGGAAACAGCATGGAAAAAATTTAAAAAAGTAATTTTCTATAATAGCACCAACAAAAAAAAAGAGGTGTGGGGTCCTTTCCTTCAGTTCTCGTAGAGTACTCGTAATGTCCTGACGTTTGTGAACACAACTGCTATTGCATACCGCCAAAATTCAGCTTTTTTGCGCTAATCTTGGCATCATGCAATAGCAGTTGTGTTCACAAACGTCAGGACATTACGAGTAGTGGGTGGAATGTCCTTTCCCTCAGGGTACCAATACAAGTTACGGACATAAAGAACCCGAACACAGGGATGAAGAATTTGTATGGCAAAATGTCTGTGCATCCCTGTGTTCGGGTTCTTTATGCCTGTAACTTGTACTAGGGTTTTTGTATAGGAAAGACATTGCAACACTCCTTACCCAGTTCATGTGCCCAGAGCTCTCCACAAACTCCAGATAAAAAACTGAAATAAATAAATATTATACCTCAGAAATGCCAAACCTTCTTAAAAGGGATTTAAAGCTAAGTTTCAAGACGTCCGTGGAAATATGATAGTTCGAAAACCTGAAATTCTGTTGTGTTTTGGCCTCTGTCTAGTTACCAAAAGACCCCTATGGTTGGCGGCGAAGAGCCCGACAGCTACTTATAGCCCTGGTTCCCCAGTCTCGCATTCGTTCCCGGGGGTCGGTAACGGAGCGACAACGGTAAAAAGGACTGGGCGAAATTACCTTATGCAGAATACGCGGGAAGGCTGGGCTTTTGTTGGTCCCTCTTATGTACTCGTAGGAGAGGCAAGGAGTGCTTGTATAAGGTGTTGTATGTATAGAGAGATTTGCAACGGCGCTCGAGCGGGGCGTTGAGGCAAGCATCATCCGCTACTATCGATTTCAAAAGGTACTCTAGTCAGTGCTGAAATTTATCTTCCAACTTTTAACCATGAACCTCACCTCCCGAACCAGACCCAATCTGGGTTCCTGTCCTGACGTCTAGGAGATAAATTGAGAAGGCCAGAACCGAAAGATAGACGATCATTTCAAAATGGATTGTGGGATCTGCGATCCGGCTATGAGTGGAAACCAGCCTGTCAGCCCAGGATACCGGCGACACAGTCCAACAAGCCGCGGAATTGCCAACATTAGTGAATGAGATCCCTTAGACAGGTGAGACATTGTAATTTGTTGCATGGCTTGTGCACAGATTTTTCAGAAACTTCATTGGAGAACGGGGAGGGTGTGATCAAGAATTCTTTCGAATAATTTCTTATTAATAAGAAAGTGAGGTCGCACAAGTCTTGCAACAAGCTTGACAGCTTCATCCGTCCAAGGGATTGTAGCTCCAGGGCGCTGACCTCATAAAGTGCTCGAGTACTTGACGGCGCACCGAAAAATACGGCGCAGCGAAAAATTTGGTGGGTATGGGAAATATCTGGAAGAAGCAACCATGCAGGAAAGTCTTGACTGTCCCTTTCTAACTATTCGATACAAGTAGTTAATTCACTTAGCCATCATTTTTTACCGCCATTGTGTTGTGAAGCTGGTGTCGCTCGCCAAATTTTTCGTTGTGCCGTATTTTTCGGTACGCCTTTGGGTACACTACTCGTCTAGGGAAGATTTCCGGTAATCTCTTCCCGGGAGCTTTTGGCCGTACTGCACGAGTACTCTAGCACACCAAGAATAGGGCTAGTGGAGCTACCGTAAGAACTCGAATAATTGGACCTGGCGCTAAGACGTCCGAAATTCCCTCTCTTGGATAGGGGGTCGAGCGCACAGCGAAAACTGACCCCCTCAACCCGAGCTTAAGACAAAAGAAAAAGAAAAAAGAGCCAGACCTTACCAGCAAAGGCAACTCCAACGTCCTAGCGTGAGGACCAATTATTCGAGTTCTTACGGTATGTAGAGAATTTCAGGTTTGGGCTATTTGCTTAAGCGAACTATAATACTATGAGAGTATTCATACAGAGCCCCACCAACCAACAAACGTAAGGGAGATATGCAACACATAAAAATCGAATCTCTTTCTTACCGCTTGGCTCTGAGGATGCATTGCTACACAACCAGCTAGCGAAAAAGCCATGTCTCATTCTCGGATAGATAATACTGCAGCTTTACCGTATCACAGAGAAATGATAGCCTTATCGCTTGCTCGTCCGAGGCGAGAAGCGCTCGTACCCGCTCGTGCGGGGGGCGAGCGCCGCCTTGGGGAAGGGCGGAATGTCCCTCCGGTGCCTGAAATACCGTATTTACTCGTGAAACCCACCATCGGGGATCTCAATAGGAATCGCAGTCTAAACCGCAATCGGCAGAGAAAGTAGGTTAGCGAGGTGACGATTCACTGACGAATACCAGTTAATGAGGCCCAGTGAGCTCAGCCTCCCAAAGCTATACCGGCACTCCGTCTGGATAACACTATTCCTTCTTGGGGTGCTGTGTCTCTGATCGGGGGGATCCGAATCCGATGATGGATTTCACGAGTAAATACGGTATCCTGTTTTCCCTCTAAATGTTCGGGCTCCATATTTCTTGCCTGGGGCGAGCACACTCCAGATCCGCTTTGCGGGATCTGCGGCACTAGTACACGTGTAAGGCATCCCGATGCTCGGGTGTTCGGAAACCTTGGCATCGAGGCTCCAACACTGACCCCTGCAGCCTGCTGCAATACCAAGCAGACGAATCCGGGTTGCCGTGTTCGGGGGATGCTATTTCTGCCTATCCCGTTCGAACCCTCTAGAGGCCGGTTCATGTTTCCGGAGTTTTGATGACCCGCCGCCCCCTCGAGGACTCCTTCGGTGTAGGACATTGTATCCAAGATACTTTGCCAAGAAACATTGCCCAACTTTGCCCCTCAAAGGATTTTTAACCGCCACTCTGATTAGAACTACGGCTCCCCTCTATGGTGGAGTGGACAACTCTCTCTATATTAATCGGGGGGCATAGGAATACCTACTGTAGAGTTTCCATTGAGATCTTAGAGGGTCTAATCCTCTGCAGGGGGAAGGGGGGTCATTAAAAATCGGAAAACTAAACCTGCCGATCCAATACTTGTACACTTCCACACAGAGTTATGTTTTCCTGTTAATCGCCCCCGAGTGCTTCTGACATCCGTGGTAGAAATAGGTGGCGTTTATTCACAAAGGGCCGCTCTTAGCGTACCAAAAGTCGCGGAATGGTTGCTCAGTGTTAACTAGCCAAATACAGTATTATATCATCGCACCGTAAGAACTCGAATAATTGAACCTCGAGCTGGGACGTCTGAAATTCCCTCTCTTGGATAGGGGGTAAGCGCACAGCGAAAGCTGACTCCTCAGCCCTAGCTTAAGACCAAAAAAGGAAAGAAAAAGAGCCAGACCTTACCAGCAAAGGCAACTCCAACGTCCTCGCATGAGATTCAACTATTTGAGCTCCTACGGTAGGTTCCGGTTAATTGGTTCCTAACCTTGAACTCAGATACTGATACAGTCGCACCCCGCTATAACGAACGCTAACAATTCGGGATTTTTTGTTTGATAGTGGGGTTTGGAAAAAATTCCCTATAGCGAGGGTAATTTGTATGGGAGTAGGGGTGTAAATTCCCCCCCCTAGGGTTCATTCGTAATAGCTAGGTTTCCCTTATAAGTAGTCTAATAGCGGGGTACGACCATGTGCTAGGACGTTGGAGTTGCTTTTCCTGGGGTTTCTTCTTTTTATTTGTCCCGGAGGGAAGGGTTCTAGCGCTTTTTCGCCCTTTTTCTAGCGGGGGGGGATTTAGACCCTCGCAGATACTCGAGCACTGTACGGTTGCCTGGTTGCAGCGGTTCTCGAGCATCTGTGCCTTTGCTAAGAGAAAACGAATACAGTCGCACCTCGTTATAAGAAACGCCAAGAGTTCATGATTTTTCGTTCGTTACAGCGAAGTTTTGGGGGAGATTCCTTATAGCGAGGTCTATTTGTATGGGGAGCAGGGGTGTGGAATCCTAGAGGGTTCATTCGTAATAGCGAGTTTCCCTTATAAGAATTTCCATTAACTCGTCCCAGAGAAGAAGTATTCGAAACTACGAGTTTTGAGTTTTTATGGGTGCTCAGACAATCGCAGGGGTATTCCCATACTCGAGTATTTTAATCCCTGTTTTCGGATAATTCTTGCTTGGGGCGAGTACGGTACTGTAAAGAGCATGATAGGACAATGTCGCCGACAGGATAATGTCGCATATGGCAGGTCTGGTTGCAACAATGAAGAGTAAATCCTGTTTACTTACCAATACCCTTAGAGATGCGACATTATCCTGTCCGCGACATTGTCCTGTCATGCTCTTTTTAGCGAGGTGCGCGGCCGCTCCACACCATGCCGTCAAGACGCGTGGTCTGAGAGCCACTGCATTTCTACTACCAATTAAGGAAAGATAAGCCTTAATTTCCACCAGGTTTCTGCTTCCGTCAAGGATATCTTTCCTGGCTGTGGATCTTCCTTTTTTTTTTCGAGCATCTCTACGATCACAGAAATAAATACCTGGGCGGACTGTGGAAAGAATGGCGGCAGGAGCGGAGGATGTATAATACTGGTATAGTACTGCATGATGTTGGTTATACCTATTTTATGGCATGATAGGAGATCCCGGCTCCATTGGGAACGCCGAGGTTTCCAGAATAGAATGACGGCGCCTCGAGCAGGAAAGTTCGAACTTCGAAGTTAGAACTCTTGGTAAATATTTGAGAGGGAAGAAAACTCCTCCACGGCAAGAAGTTTGTATCATAGCGTATACTTTGTTTTCTCCGGCTCGGGCATGATTGCTAAGGCTTCGGACTTCTAACCTCTAGCTTTGGTTTAGTCTATGCACCGGGGTGTCACCCTAACAAGACTTGCTATCAAGAGGCAAGAAGGCTCTGGCTACGAAAAGTGTAGGGCGTGATAGCGCCGTATGGTAGATCTACTGTAGGCCTTTATCCCTCGTACTGCCCGCCCCATCAGAAGATCAGAAGCACAAACAGGTCAACCGCAGCTAATGCGATATAGTGTTTTGGGCCATTTCTAAACGTCTGCTCTAAAGTTAATCTCTAAGTTACTCTACAATACCACACTAGTATCCATAGTACTACCGGTACCATCAGAACAGGAAGCGTATCCGGACCCCCCACCCCGGCCTGATCAACTATGGCCTCACCTGCCCGGAGCCACTCCCCGAGGACAGTAGAGGCACTAATTTTAGAAGTTAACTACTGCTATTGCCAAATCTGATGAGAAGGTTCAATCTGTTGTTGTTGAACAACCGCAAGGTTGCCTAGGGGACAGACTTGTTGTTTCGGCAGGTAAATCGGGCTTGAACACAGGTATCATAGGTGTATCCTATGCTAATACAGGAGTCAAGAGTTGTCTTTGGCGGTTGTTTATGAGGGTCTGGGTGCCCATACTAAGTTTAGGCTCGGAGGTTTTGGCGCTTCATCCTGGGCATTTACGTATAGAACCTTCAGATTAGACGTGACCCCCTCCCTCTAGGCACTGAAAAAAAAAACAAGTTCTTAATTTCCTAATTACCTTGCCGCACTCCAAACGGCCAATCCTATCGCGTCATATCATACCCGTTGCACGAGCCGTGCTAACCAGTACACCCCAGTGCTCGAACGGCTGGAGCTTCCTGTACTCGAGTACTCGCGGTAGGGTAAAGTATTGAAAAAAACAAGAACGTACCGCGAGTACCTTAAAAGTGCATGATTGATACTTGTCCCAGGCAAGAAGTATCCGGAAACAGGGGTGATCCTGGAGTCCGAATTTTGTATGTGACTTAGATAAGCACGGATTTTGTACCATACAAAACTCCGACTCCAGGATCACCCCTGTTTCCGGATACTTCTTGCCTGGGACAAGTACAATACCGTGAGAACTCGAATAGAAGAAAAATGTGCTAGGACGTTGGAATTTCCCTTCTGAGCTACGCGAGGGGAAAACACCGCAAACTCAGCCCCCAGTTGGGACAAAAGGGAAGGAATATACGAGGCGCCTTACTAGGAGAGGGAATTCCAACGTCCTAGCACATTTTTCTTCTATTCGAGTTCTCACGGTACGGTAATTACCGCAGAGTGCACTAGCAGAGTAAAATACCGGAAATTTTGCCAATATTTTTTTGTGTGAATACTTCTTGTGAACCTAAATTCAGGGAAAAAAGGGGGTTGAGCGCTGGAGAGTGAGATCCAAGATTATCATCTGAGGCTTTATGACGGTCGGCAAACGGCGCGCTGTAAGTTTACCATACGTTACCGTACGGTATGGTATCGTATCGGATGGTGGCTTACTGTACCCTACCCTTAGAGCCCGAGCCGACTTCGAGTACTATCTGGTGACGGTGATTTTCTAGGGCCAAGGAGTTGCGCCTACCGAACAGGGGCTATTATCTCTCATTGAGACATAACTACTGTATACCCCTTCCATAATAGGTTACTACGAAACTAAAAAATCATCTAAAACGAGTGGATGTCTCCCCCACTTGCCGGGTGTCCTCATATGTTACAAAGCGCAGGGTGACATCTGAGCAGCCGGGATACTGATAGGGCTGGGAGTGTGGACCCAAGGAGAAGACAGTTGTCTGAGGGCATTTCAATCATATTCTAAGCTGCCGTGGGGCTCGGGTTCTGAAGAGTCGGGTTAATGTCGTGCTTGCCTCTACAGCCCGGCCCTGTTCTTGGAGAGATTCTAATAAAAGCCGCTGGATGGGGGTGGTACATTGCACAGTAATGTTCATCTGGCCTAATGTAAGACGTATCATAAGACCCAACCCATCCACGATAAAGAGCTATAACCTTGAAACCCCTACTTTTACTGCGTCGTACAAATACGGAGCTTTTTTTCTTATTGTTGATGGTAAGGGAGCGCGGCCAAATGTCTTTTGACTTGAATGCTTTTATTTGGGTACTCACTTATTCAAAACTAGGACCACCGACTTATGAACTGCTAATTTTACTAAGTTTGATGTATTGAAGGAATCTAGTCTTGGGATTGAGGGATTAGGCTAAGTGAGCGTTTAAATTGAAATTTTAGTATGATGATAGTGCAGAAATCACGGCGGATCGAGCACAAGATCTTCCGGAGGCTATTCCCTTAAGGTTGGAGTCCTTTATCCTCGTAGAGTTGGGTGTTCCTTGTTGCGTGCAGCAAGGTGCACTTTCTAAGTGCACTGAACCGCAGAGCCTGAGGGGGTTATCTGTAAAATTCTCTGCAAACAACCCGGTTTTTCGAAACCCCGGTTCATATGCCCCCATGTACCGTACTGCAAAAGACCAGCTTGGTCCGGATGCTCCCGAAGCCGGGTTCTTGAGACATGTGTTTTTGATTGTGTACATGTATGCACTTCAAGAGAGGCGACTGCAGGTTGATGAAGCGGGAACATGGTGTATTTCACTCTATGTATAGCACTCCTGCGGGTGACATATGCCTAGCGTTGTCGGCACCAAGTCGCCAGAGTTTGTGCCATAGCACAACCTTTCAAATCGATGTGCCCGGCACGGCACTAGGTAGTGCCCAAGAAATACATGCACAAATAAAATGACTTTTTAAGAAGAAAAAACGGGGAAACCATCTACCCGGTCCAATTGGTATTGAATATCCCCATTTCCCATCCTTCTGAGCTCTCACTGTGCTGAAGAACATGAATATTTGCTTCCTCGATAACAGAAACCAGCCTGCAATAATTGAATTGTGCCAGGTACGGGTAGTGCCATCAGCTAATCTCACCACACTCTGGAATTTCGTTGTGCCGTTCCGGGCACATTGGCATTGCACAAGGCACTTCAAGTGCCAACAACGCTACATATGCCCCTGAGAGCTAATGATACTAAACCCCTATTTGGCACGCCGCAGAAATGGCCTCTTTGCTAGCTTTCAGGAAGTTTGTGTTACAAGTGGAGCGCTCTAGAATTGCACTTCCCCAGTTATAGATTAGCTTGCAGACTTCCTACTAGCTGTTTTTATCTCAGTTATCAAAAAGACAATTGCTATGTGGACACGAATATATTTTTTTGTGCTTTCGGTTAATTGGATCTGAGGCTAAGTAAACATTGAATCCAATCCGCAAGAAAAACAGCAGTTTTTTATATATACCGCGGCGTGCAAAACGGGGTCTAACAAATCCACTATCCGGCACGAATTGAGCCCCCGCTGGGAGATAGAAAGCGAGGAGAGCCCACTAAACCACCCAAACACCAATGACATTGGGGCATGCTAGGAACCCCAAATGAAAAAGGAATTGCGGGTGGGATGTCCGGGTCTTTCTCAGGCTCGATTTTTCTATGAAGGTTTCCACCAATCGGAATACTGTTTGCTTCCTCTCACATAGTAAAGACCTCCTATTCGTCAGTGTTTCATACAGCCCTACTCAAGCCTCGCCTAACCTTGGGCCGATCTCCCGAGTGGGATTGAGACGGGAGCCATCGGGGGGAATCATGCTAGGGAATGCACCCACAGCGGATCACACCACCCATTTCCTGCTATCACACCAGTTGCCCGATTAGCGATGCAGGTGGACATGCCATGGGAGATAAGCGGGAGCTTGAGGGTACCCACGGGCGAAATGTTAGCCTCAAAACTTGCCGGGGCCGGGATCGGCATGGTTCACTTTAAGTTATTAATAAAGATTTGATTGAAACCAATCACGCGCAATCACTCATATCCCAACAAGACAGAACCCCCCCTACCAAAAAAAAGAAGAGATACTTCTTGCCAACAGTCGGGTCCTCTTTTTTTTCTTTTTTTCATTATTTCATGATAAGGAAGGAATAGGTAACCCCTATCATAGTTCCACCCTCTGCAAATCCATAAACTCCCTGCGATCCAACCCGAGCCGTGATCCCAAAGGCAACAAACATCAATACTCGAGTGGAAATTGGGACTCCCTACTGGAAGGCTGAACATTTCGCTTCCCGGATTTCTGCCGATAAGGGAAATCGCTCCGGTTTTTTCCGTAGGTGTAACATAGTCCGCCTGTGCTTCCCATTCACCCGGAAACTCTGTTTCACTGCAGTAGGAATCTTAGAATCCGATTGGTCACATTCCTCCCGCAATCTGAATCACGGAATCATTCCGAGAGAGCGCAATCGTGTCGCCATATTGATCGGGTTGTCGGGAAGTTTTGGCAGAAATATGCAAGTACCGGTAGGGAATTAGTTGGAGTGGGTGTAGGTGTGGATGATAGAAACTGATAATCATTGTGTGACTCCAACCGCGGTAGCGCAATTTACAGAAAATATGAGTGATAGCCAGTGATTCTAGAGCTTCTGGGGAAGAGGTTCGCGCTACTTTCCATCACTTATTCCTTTTCCCCCGCTATCTTATGAATTTCGCGTCGCACTGTTCGGGTCGACTCGGGCAAGGGATACAAAGGTATAGCCTCAGCTCGGGGTGCGACGGTGCTGGGTCAGTGATGGACAGGGATCGGTACAAGTAACAAGCAAAATTTTGTTACCCTACTTTAAGGAATTCACTTTTTGCCCACCAAAGACCCATCTTCCTCACCAGCCCGGTTTCATCATGCCTCCAGTAGAGACTGTGCCGGGTGCACTGATAGCTCGAATTATCTTATCATACCATGGTTGGCCATGCACATCATCTTATCTCTTGGATTTAGTATTTCCGGAACGGTTCAGAAAAACGAAAAAGCAATACCTGGCCCCCTCCACACTCTTGGCCGTACCGGACCAACGGGACTAGTCTCCAACTAAAGCCCGCTTACCTGGGTTCTGAACTGTCCGCCCTAGCATGAGTAGACCCGAGTTTTGACCCGGTAGATCTGAAAATAGGAAGCACAGCTACGAGGTTTGATTAGGCTTAGGTTTGATTGTAGAAACACTCCCGTAAATACCCTCAGCTAGGCTGCGACGGAATGTGCACTATTTTGTATCGTTCAGCTTATCGCAACCCATCATACTCCACCCCTACTCCCCTGAACAATCAAAGCGGGATATTCAGACACAGTGCCCAATTACTTAGACATCGATAGCTTACCTACTTGTCTGCTTACTAAGGGGCCCCTTTGATTGATCCCCGTGTGTGGCCAAGGTGGACGAAACAAACCCATAGTTAACATAACCTATTTGACTAGAAGGGCCTGTGGCTAGGGAGATAGGGGGTAAATCTCTAAATAGAGGAGAAATAAGGCAGGATACGGGCCCTCCCAACTTCCTGGGGTCATCGCAAGGCCCGGAGGAGCTGCCAAGGATCCCGACACTCACAGGATAACCATTAAAAGTCGGTCCAGGACGGTGACATCTTAGTTCGGCCGTCTTGTTGCTGAAATAGAGCCCTGTAGGGAGAGAGAGAGAGAGAGAGAGAGAGAGAGAGAGAGAGAGAGAGCTGTTGTAATATTCGAACGGAACTCAAATGAAGAAGTGATTATAGCAAAAGAGTCAAGATGATAGATTACCGCAAACTACTAATTTCAATGACAGGAACAATATTGACAAGCTATATAGTTAGATGACTTGGTTCCACTTCCACCAAGTCTCCGTAACAAAGAACAAAGGCATTGAAAGAAAACACATATAAGAACAAAAGAAATAATAAAGAAAGTAAAAAGAAGTCCGGACTTGTACCTTGCTTGAGAAGAATACAAAGACGTAGAAGAAGAATTTGAGAGGGGAAAGAAACTATATTTGAGAGGACTAAGAAATCATATACGAACAAGAGCTCCTAGGGGTGGGGAATGGCTGCCGGTTACGGCAAGGGACGTCCGGGGAAGGGGTTAGCCGGGAGGCACGAGTGGCGTCCCATGATCGAACCTCTATTTAATATATGACTGGTTAAAAAAAAAATACAATGGGTTTACTGATCTGATAATCCTCGAAACCGAAATCGTGAATGCTCATCAAATCCTTCCGACAGCGCATCGGAATGTGTTCAAACCTGTAATCGTGTGGTTTGGAATTAATGCCTTTGTTTCTAGCAACAATTTTGATACTGAAAGCGGACTACTGACTGCCGGGGTGGATAGGAATGGCAATAGCCATTTTGGTTTTCCCGAGAAAAATCACCATAGAGTAACAGCTCAAGTAATTACTTGCGAAGGATTGGGTGTGGCTGGGTGCTTTTGTGGCTGTTGTAAATCCTTTTCATCCTCTGCATCCGAATCTTCCACCCAGTCCACCTTGCCAAGGTGTGGTCATAGTCTATTAATTGGGGGGGGGGGTTGAAAACACAATACCTTGGTGGCGACTTTTCTGACGTTCGTCACCATTTCTATAGCTATTGAAAACAACCTGTAAAACTCTTTCAATTCCATGGAAAGACTTTTCTTCTGATTCCTGCCCTTTGGCATGGACGTGACTGAAGTGAACGAGCTGAAGTGTCGCGGCGTGTATGACTTCATCAGCCAAATTGGTTGGGCGTATTTTTGGTGGAGTCTGGGCGGGAAGATATGTAAGCTAGGAGTTTTCGGTGTGCCCACTTCGGATATTCTTTTGAACCGGCGACTCATCATCACCATTCTTGCCATCAGGAGCGTGAAAAATAAAGTGTCTACCCAGAGGGTTGACCCCGATAAAGCAAGGTTGATGATATTGTAGTGCTGAGTTTGCTTTAGGACTTGTGTGAGTGTTGGACTTCCTGACGGGATAGGTTTGATTTGGTTTCAGAAGCCGAAGCTGTATATCCCTTTGATATTATATTACTAACACCTTGTAGGCTTTGTTTATAAGGTGTGGTTAGTACGGGGGCTAAAAGCAAGTGGACATTCTCTTTTCAATATCATACCCCCCCCCCGGCTATGTTCCGCTGATACATCAGCCCTAGATTCAGTTAATAACCAGAATCATTTTGAAGGGCAGGTGACAGGGCTTTGGTAATTGTGACATAAGGTGAAGTGCTATAGCTCTGCCTATAGTTTTTCGAGTGGATCCTGGTGGGTGATCCAAACTACGTGGAAAAGCGTCATACTTGACTGCCCTACTCCAATCCACCGAATCAACGTCAATATGTTTCCCTAAAAATCTAAGCGATTGATGGCTCCGCTGTGTTTTAGTTCAAAAACAATTCTACCAGAGCATTCAATAACCGGAGGGGGTCTTTTGTATACTCTTTGGACAACGGTGGAACAGCCTCTGGACCTTTTGCCCGGACTAGTCTATTTCAACCTTAAACTACGCGATATTCTTAAATTTCAATGCCGGAAGCTCTAATTATTAGGCTTTCGAATAGTCCCGCTACAGAGTATATAAAGGAGATGCCTAGCTAGCTAGACCTTGGAGCTTGAATGAATAGGCTTGACCAACTTGGTCAGGTGGAGTGCGGTCTGGTCTGGGATCAGTCGAATTTTGGAATCTGTACCTCTAAGTAGAATCGGCTGCCATGGTAATCGCTGAACTGAAGAATGGTGTTTAGGGTGATAAGTAAATATGATCTGTATCCATATGGACCCTCTAAGTACATAATCCAACTAGCCAGGACCCACTCGAAGCCTCGAGCCTGAGAGTATGTTTCTGTATTTGTTGGGTTTTTATACAATTGATCTCTGTTTCCCCTAATGGCGGGAGCTCGGGAATTCTTCTTGAAGAATGTAGTATTAGAAGTGATGGTGAGAGAAAAATCATATCATTTGAAGGAAAAAAAAGTGAAAATGCATTCCCACCCTATTAGAAGCTTCAGCTCTGCCAAAATCCACATGCGGTATTAGTGCCCCTGGCAGTCTATCTAGTAGGCGCACATGTAGTACCTTCCTTAAAAATGTCCTTCTCTCCATCCCAACTTGTGCCGGTGTACCCTGCCTCAATCCCCCTCTTTAGCTTCAACCCCATAATACCCTCTCCCATTTTGCTCTACTTTCCTCCGCTTTACTTGTGACCCCAGAATCTGGCTCAGCAGGTCCACTTTCTATATGAACAAGAAGGGAGGTTTAGGAAAGCTTCGTACCAATCAGAAAACCCTCTTATCCCATTCAACAAGTCTGGTTTCGTGATGATTAGGGGGAAATTTGGTAAGGCGAGTGTGCTCCTACTCCTTGCTGGAGTGTTTTATAAAATTTTACCTTCATATCGGTTTTAGGGCTGCTGCAGTTTGAGTGGGCTGGAGGGTTTCCTGACAGCGGGCGGGAAAGAAAGCGTAATGCTAGATTGCGGGTATCGTGCGGTGAGCAAGGATACGGAGGACAGTATGTGCAGTATAGGTGTATGTCTTCCATCGCCCTTGCTATTTGTACTCGAGTACGTATCTGACAGTGTTAGGGATATTGTACTCGGGGATCAGTCGAAATCACCGGCAAACTATCTCTGCCGGTCCCATACAAATCTTTACGGAAATAGAAGCCATGTTTTCCGAATTTCAATGACTCCCCCGAGTGTGATGCACCATTACTGCACGTACCCTAAACACCTGCTTGGCTCGTTAAATAAAGAAACATCTCCTTCTGAGCGTTTTCGTTAGAATGGGAAGTGGGGAGACCGCTGTCCAAATATGGATTGCTCTTTGTTCTCTCAAATGGGCCCACAATTTGGTGGAACCCAAGTTCCCGGAGACGTCGTTTGGCTTTAGGGAGGCTTTTTTTTGCCTCAGTCACAACATATCACTCCGGGTGTCTGAAACTTCTGTTGGAAATGATCCACGGTCGGCCGAGGTCTTTAAGCGGTAGAGAGAATGAAGTGTTTGCAGTCCGCTTGATGGGTAGAGATACTGTGGACAGAGCTTCACTGGGAGCGAAGGCAAGAGTGAGATTCAAAGGGAAAATGAGAGTCGTGTTGAGAGCAGTTTCGTTGGTTTAGTTTACTGTGCAGAACTTGTTGAGTGGAGTTGAGAGAGAAAAGAGAGGCGAAACGAAACAGAGCGTAAAGAAGACAAGTGAACCCCATAGCCGGTTGCAACTAAGCTAAACGTATTACTAAGCTTCGGCGAACAACCCAAGATATCCAACAACTTCTTCACCTTCATGTTTCCGGATAGCCCAACTGGGCTACTCCGTGCGTGGAGCTAACCGGTATATCTCTCAGGCGAGTCTAGGCCTTTGGATTAGACTTGACTTGAGTATTTTGGAGAGGGTGTCCACTTCACCGTATCTAGTGGGATGGGGTGGGTTAATTTTACAGTACAAGTACCGTAGATTAGCAGAGAGGGCGGCACCTGGGCTTGATAACTAGAGCAGGCTGCGCTGCGGTTTGGAATGCGATGGGCGTGGTGACCGGTTGCTAAAGTACTATTGTATAGTGCTCGTGGATATCCTAACTTAGGATAGATTTTAAGAGGCCGTTTTGTTCGGTACTGTACCAGTACTCGAGCACATAGTTTCCTGGTACCGAACGCTCCAAATCTTCCACCACACACCATTCTGGATGAAACCCAGCACAACGAGAGCGAAGCGGAGGCGTTTCGTCGACTCTCACTGCTTCTAATTTATGACACATGTAATTTGTTTATGCTGTGTGTGGTATGATATTTCTACTACCACACAAACATGCACAACACGAGGCACAGGTCGCATGACCCAACGATAGTCTGCCCGGACCCTCTTGCTCAAGAATCGGCCCCACCAAGCTGCTCTATTATCCCACACTGTTTGGTAAGCCGCCCACCTTACTAGTTCTTGACAATTGTAGTGTAGCATAGTTGGCGACAGAGTCGTCGAGAGAATGGGGGTTTTCTAGAATCTGGGGCTGGGAGAGGGGATATTTTTTTTGGCGGTGGGATTATAGAGCGGGGTAAACTCTAGGTGATCATCCGGAAATACCCCCGAGACTGGTTCGTATGTACGAGTAGTTAAATTTTAATCGCTGACTTACAGTATCGCTGCTACTGCTTAAAAGGAAGGCCTGTCTTTGAGAGCATAGAGCAAAGTTAACAGATCCTTATATATGGTGGGATCGGGGAGAAAACCGTACTCGTGCACGAACGCTGTACCATGCTAGACAAGGGCGGTACTCGGGGGGGGGGGTCATCAACGATCGGAATGCTATTTCTGCTGATCCTACACAGTCCTCTATACGGTAGAGGCAAGGGTTATGTTTTCCGATTTTTAGTATTTTAGAGGACATACCGTAGGCCTACCAACCAACCCAAGATTTGCATTAAAAGCACGGTCACCAACCCTACAAGTTCGGCTCCCCAAATGTGTAGAATGTGTGGCTTTACCAACGAGCCCTCGTCGAACGGTTGTGTGAATGAGCCAAATTAACCCCGCATGCCCGGTGTGCTGGGTCATTTGTTTGTTAGCTCGCTGGGAACCTGGAATCGGTTTCCAGCTAATCAGTCCTGAATTTTGAATTACTGTGCTCCGCAAGAGGCCAAAGGGTTATTCTGCGCCAGAGAGAAAAGCTCAAGCCCCTAGTTGCTCTACCAGGACTACGGTGCTCCTATGATACGGGATGTCTGTTCAAGGTGATTGCACCAGCCCTAACCCTGAAATGCTGACTAACAACTAAAATAACCCGGCCATCGGGCTGTCAACATGCAACCGTCGCATCTTTGCAAAGCTAACTCCGAAAAATTATAGGATTGACATGAGTAATCCGGTTAGCTGGTGCTACAGACTCTCCACTTCACTACATACTTCTTTTCTTGAACTCCTAACCTCCATATGATAGCCCATCCCCATGGCCTCTCATCCGCCCCTGAGAGCAAAAACATGTCTCTCGATACTGATCCTCCTACAATGTTTAACAGTCCTGTGCATGACCCCTTATCGAAAACTCGAACTTAGGGAGGCGGCGCGCGCAAATTTTCGCCACGGTTGGGAAAACTACATGATGCGGGCATTTCCTCAAGATGAGGCTGGTTCACCCCTTTGCCCCCTCCCTTTCGCCTGCGCGCCCGCTTGATTAATCGTTCTGGACGAGCTGACTGACTGTGTAGATTCCAGATCAAGCCCTTGTCATGTGCTCCTCACCATCGCGACCGGGATAATCCGAACAACATCGGCCGGAACGACGCAATGGGGGAGTTCTCCCTCACCGCAATCGACACGCTTAGCTCCCTTGCCCTGATGGCGGATAGTAGCGATCTTGATGCGGAGAGGTTTTGGGAAACGGTTGGGGAGGTGGTGAGAATTTATTGGTTTGTTGATGGGTTGGCTTGCGGAACTAAGCTGATAGGTTCAAAAGGTACAATAAACCGAAAGAGTGCGATGTGGTTACGGAGAATTGTGGTGAGAAGACAAGTTCCTGGGGGAGATTTCATAATAGGAGTCGGGAGTCTCGAGGGTTTGATATTGATGCTAAGGTTCAAGTAGGTTGTCCTCGTCGGGGCTTAGGTGCCGTGTCTAACGTTCTAGGTGTTCGAAACAACGATTAGGACTTTGGGAGGATTATTATCTGCTCACCTTTTTGCCACCCGATCGTTGGCTTCGTTACCTGTCGGTGTACTGCCAAAGTATGAGTATAAGGATGAACTTTTGGATTTAGCCTACGATTTAGGTCTTCGGTTACTTCCCGCTCTCACGGAATCTCCCACCGGCCTTCCTTACCCCCGGATTAACCTTCGGTACGGCCTTCCGCATAAGACAAGGAACCCGGCTTACTACAGGTATCCTCGGCGCGCCCCACACCCACACCCTGACCCTCGGCCTTGGACTCCAGCAGGGGAACACCAGAGTGAGAAGCGGTGGGGCAACCCCCCAAAGCCCGGGGGAGTGAAGGAAACAGCTTCAGAAGAACTCACTGAAACTTGCACTGCTGGTGCTGGTTCGTTGGTGTTGGAATTTACAACCCTATCCCGGTTAACCGGTGACCTCCAGTTCCAGGCAGCAGCTAAAAGGGCATTCGAGGCGGTTTGGAACCGGCGGAGCGACTTGGGATTGTTCGGCGGTGGGGTGGATGCTGAAAGCGGGCTCTGGAATGGGCCCGTCGGAGGTGTGGGTGCTGGAATGGACAGTTTTTTCGAATATGCATTCAAAGCTTTTGTCTTGTTCGCTGGAGACGAGTTCGGCGAGGATTCGTGGTTTTGGAAAGTCTGGGAGCAAAGCAGTAAGGCTGTCAGGACGCATATGAGAATGGAAATCCCGACCATGTGGTGGAGTAATGTCCACCTCGGTACCGGCGCTCCTGTACAGGGTGCATCGTCGTGGACCGATTCGCTCAGTGCATTTTGGCCAGGATTATTGGCTGCTAGTGGAGAAGTCGAAGAAGCTACTAGAGGAAACCTATTCTACTCTGCATTATGGAGTAGGTTCTCGGCATTGCCGGAGAGATGGAATTTTAGGACTGGATCGGTAGAAGGGGGTTTGGGTTGGTATCCCGGGCGACCGGAATTTGCAGAGAGTACGTATATGCTGTACCGGGCCACGAAAGACCCTTGGTACTTGTATGTCGGAGAAATGATCATGAGGGATCTTAAAAGGAGATGCTGGGGGAAGTGCGGATGGGCAGGACTGCAAGATGTCAAGACGGGCGAAAGGCAAGATAGGATGGAGAGCTTTTGGCTGGGGGAGACATGGACCTATTTATTCTTATTATTTGATGAAGGTATGTCTAGGTCTCCCTCTTTCTAATAACCGTATTCTGACAACTTAGACCATCCTCTTCACAAAGGGGACGATCCGTGGGTATTCACGACAGAGGGACATCCTATAATTCTCCCCAAACCCAAGCAACGGACTCGGTCATCAGGAACTTATCCCGCGCCACCATTATCCTGTCCCAATCCGGCTCCAACATCAATCCCTTTCTTCTCCGCCACGGCCTCTCGTCCCGATGTTTTCCACGCCTCGCACTTTACTAGGCTCCACCTCCTCCCGAAGGCTCCTCCGACGGAGTTATCGCCTCTTCAGCCGTCGGATCTCGACATTTACGCAGAAAATTCATACTTTTGGTCACCTTCTAACTCGACCTTTTATCCTTGGACCCTCCCTCCACATCTTGTTTCCCCGGACTCGATCTGCTCACGCTTACCAGCGCTAGAATCCTTCGATCTCATATTTCCGCAACCTAAAGTACAGCTCTCCTCTGCCTCAAGCTCTAGCGACGTTTTCGGCGCGACCGCTGCTGGTATCGTAAAAAGAGTGCAAGGCGGTATCAGTATTTCCGGCAGCATGCGTGGGGTCCGTATGGGAATGACGAACGAACATGGAGTCCTCCGCGTAACCAATATTGGCGGAACTTCATTGGGCAAAAGCGAGACTGTATTTCTTGAAGACAAGGTCATCGATAAGAGCGGTGCAACGATGGACCCTAACTTCCAGATTGTGCTCGATAATGAATATGTGGACTTAATCGTACAGTATGCGGACGACATTCGTGCCGCCAAACGTGAGGAGGAGCTAAAGCAAGTGCCGATTATCCAAGAGACCAAGACTGCGCTTGGAGAATTACTTAGCAGACTAGGGTTCACAAGTCTCGAAACACAACTCAACGATTTGCTCAGCTTGTACAATGACGAGGACGACGGCGGCGATGACGACGAAGCAACCCCAACAAGCACAAGCTCTCCACAGTTACACGCTTTCGCTGGGATCTTTCCTACAGGCATAGGCGCGGTGGACATTCCGACTACAACACCAGTATTCACAAACATCCACATCCTCAAGGACCCCGCCTGTGTGCCCATCCGGGTTAGTAGCATTCCGAAAACTGCCCAAGTTCTCATAGTTCCTCGCGGCTCATGTGCCTTCTCCCAAAAGCTTAAGCACCTGCCGAGCTTTATCCGTCTAGTGATATTCCTGGATAAGGACGCTTTGATACCACAAGATCTCGTTCGGCCATTGCTTGATAAAGAGAACAAATATGGCATCATGGCGGTTATGGTGGCTGGCGGTGGGAGGGAGTGGGAGAGAGAGGTGGGGAGTTTGACGTTGAGGAGGAGGTGGAGTGTCTGGGTTAAGGACATCCGAGTTGGCAATATCGCGGTTTTGTAGAATGGGAATTGGTGTTTGGAGTTTTGGTATTGCTTTTCCTTTATTCTGTGATCAAAAGGGGGCATATGGTTATGTACGAGGGCGGACTTGTGTTGCTTCATAGAACGATACCGTGGTCGTTTGCTTGTTTGTATGTCAGCGCTGTAGTTTATGTATTGTACAGAAGGCTCACTGTTGGTTTTTCGAGCGATCTTTAATGATTCGGTTGGGATTTGTGTTAGCATATTAGAACTCGTATTCGAGCAAGTTTATGGCTGTATAAAGCCGTCATTACTGGTTTCCAAGAGCTTCTAAGGGGCTCAGAATGCTAGAAAGCGTCGTGTACTAGATACGTCACCCTCAGAGCCCCAGGATTGAAGCCCCTTTGCTTGTAGTCACCTTTCTCTCACTCATTTCTCTGTATGATAGCTAAGGCGTCAACTGCTTCCCGCGTTAGCACACCCAATACCCACCATGATTCCCTTCTCCTTAACTGCCCTAATTTTTCTGAGGGGCATTGCCCTGGCATCGGAGTTCGAAGAAACCAGGCTCGTTTTCCCAGAGCTTATCGTGCCCGTCACTCAGGCCTTCCCAACAAGAGCGTACATCACCAAGCACACCGGTAACGTTTTCTTTAGTGGTGATGAAAAAAACGGAGACGAAATCACTGTCCTCGGTTCGTCCATCCCAACTGTCAAAAAGATTAGACCCTTACACCCCTGACGTGAATAGTCAGCTTCCGTATACCAGATGATAGACGCTACAACACATGCCAGCTCATTTTTGAGCTCCCAGAGGAGCTCCCTCCGGCGCTAGATATTCCGGAATACCGCTGGAGTATTACTGGTAGCGAGTGCATCCTTGACATATATGCTCTCTGTGCCTGCCACGAGATTCTTGCCGAGAAGACCCTTTGGAACTCGAAGCCCCCCAGGTATCCTTCGAAGCCGGTATATAGGTTCCTTGTGAGGTTCATAGCAATCATTTCCAGCGGACTCCTTAGAGAAGTTAGCTAATCAGGAAGAGGTGGACGAGCGGGGGTACTTGGACACCGCTTTCATTGTCCGCTTGGGCAGGTTTTAGGATTTGAGATTGCAGCTCCTGAGAGAGACGAACCCATGATGCTACATTGGTATGGTAAGTCAAAAATTCCAGGGACTTCCGTGAACTGGATACAAAGGGGAAGGAGCGCTTTGCTGACTTTGAGGTAGAATTGGAAGAGCCGAAGAGCGGGATAATATTGGAGATGTCGCAAACGAATAGCTGTTGCGAACATGGCGTTGCCGGTTGCACCAACGATGAGGATTCGGATTTTACGGGCGATTCCCTAGCCATTTCACCAAAGGCAGAGGACAGAGGGGGGGGGGGATCTCTGTTTGGGCCATGGAAACGGAGCTGCAGGGTCATGTATATAGGACGCTGGTTATTTTTGAGAAAGGGATGCAGAACAATCAGAGGGCCTAAAGAGCTTGGAGGGTGGTTGAATGTTTATTAGCGCGGATCGCGTCCTTGTTTTTCTCTTTTTTTTGATAGACAATATATCACATTCAAGTGATTCTCGTTATGGAGAATAGAGAGAATCACCATACGTCACTCAGGATGACAATTTGGACAAACAGACCAATGTCTGGGGTCGGGCTATCCCGAAGAAGCTAGCTCCCTGAAACCTCTAGCGTCGGGTTTCGTGGTGCCTGACTCAAGTGTTGAGAGGTTGTGCTCTACGTCACTACAGGTGCAAACCTTTCGTGATTCGGTACATCTCATCGTAACTGTTCTATCTGCCCAACTTCACTCCTCCGGTTCCTCTTCGGCTTATTTTTTATTATTATACCATTCGTCGCTTGAAATCTCTGTTGGTTATATAACGATCATCTCATCTCCTGTCAATCCAGTTGCGGCCCCTCCACAATGCGTCTTGTCTCAGCCACCTGTGCTATCATCGCAACCGCGGCCCTATCCTCGGCATCCTCGGGGGTAGTAGAGAACTGGGACCCCCCGTTCCAACAACAGCATGCTCTTTACCCTTTCTCGGGGCCTCAAATGGGCTACGAGCACTATCAATACCTGATGCCCGCCCTCCTCGTACCCATAAAGGAAAGCAACCGCCACAACCCCTTCACCTCAGCCACATCCGGAAGAGTCTACTTCTCGGGCAGTAAATCCACCAAGGATGAGGAGAGAATGCTCGTAAGCTTCAAAGTCCCCCGCCAGGAATCAGTCGGCAAGTGCTTTTTGGGCTTTTCCCACAAGCTCGGTTACCCCCGGGGAACGGAAGAGGCGGGGGATGGTGTGGGAGCAAGCATCCGTGGGCGCGGGCAGATGCACGCTTACAAGCTCCGCGAAGAGATATTCATTGGGAAAACGACCTATCATGGCCGGCCTAGGAGGGAGTCCGGTAGGATTGCTTTCGGGATATCGGTTTGTTTGTCTATTTCACCCTGTGTAGCGTTGTTCCCTCAATGCTGATTTATGTTTTTTCCTTTTCTCTCTTTCTCTTTTTTAGGTTCCACTGGAAGGCGGTTATGCGGATATTTCGGGCGAGGGGGTTCGGTGCGCTCCTGGGGAGACTGTTACCTTTGAAATTGTGCCTGATGAGGAGGTTGGGATGGTGGATGTTCGTTGGAATCGTATGTTCCCGTGGTGTGAGCTGCGGTAGGAGGTCGTGGAGAGTGTGCTAACGAAGGTGGGTGCGGCAAACAATAGAGGAAGCTAAGGAAGGGAATAAGCAGGTTGTTGAATCTGGGATTGGGCTTAGGGTGGTAGGTGCAGAGTGATTGAGCCCCGGGGGTTATGAACAATGGTGGGGAGGACTGGCGAGGGGGGCATACATTCGGATGCTATACAGAGAGAGATTACCTTTATGGGGATCAATCAGAATTTTATGGTTTGAAGGCACAGGCCGAGAAGAAAGCCCCCTGGTACGGTTATACAACTTGTTGGCCACAGTCCGGGCATAAGACTTCAGTGATGCTCAATTGACTTGTTGTCATATGAATAGTCTCTTCTTAGGCGCCCTAGACTAGCAAGCCTAGCAAGTGATAGTACGTGAAAAGCGAGCAGATAGTAACCTCCCTAGGCTACTAGAAGAAATGCATGCACAAGCAAGAGAAGTAGGGAGTCGTACGCGGTAACGGGTACCGAATCTAGAAAAGTCTTGCAAGCCATAGATCGGGTTGCATCGGGTGCTAGATCCCTCCGCCCCATTCTCTAACTTGTCAATCCCATTGTAGCCTCTCGTAATATCGCGTACGTGGCTAACGGAAGTCCTAGCCGTGAATTAGGGAGCAAATTACTCGAGTATACGGTCCCTAGGTAAAGTGTTGGGGAAATCGCCTGCCCGGATGTCTCACATTTTCACGAACGCTTTTGCCTAGGGACTTTTACGTATGTAAGGTGGGTTTGTTATTGGCCATTGGCAATGGCAGGCTAGCAGCGTGGGGGTGGTGATGAGTGTAGCGCTCTTAGTGCGGGTATCCTGAGGTGATTGTACTCGGGACTCGGGTAAGTACGGCGCGGTGCCACGAAATTTCTGGGTTCATATCCTATTCTGGGGGTGCGCCCGACTTTGTCAAAAAAAAAAGGCCACAAAACGGGTATGTTGCGAGAATAGAGGGATCGAGCAGCAGGGCGGGACCCCTTCCAACTCTGCCAAGAGTCCACAATGAGCAGGCATGTGAGGAAAGCAAGAGAAGCGGAAAAGTAAGGTTCCAGCAAGTACAGCCTCCGGTCGAAAAAATCGGGAAATGTGGAAATTAAAAGTCAGAAACACGGTTGCTCGATTGGCTCGAGCACACTGAACCCTCCAATCAAAACCTCAGAAGCCCGATCGCCGTTTCCCGATTTTTTCTACCGGGGGCTGTAAGTGCAGGGATGATAACGCGCTTGTAAATAAGCTAGCCACCCCAGATTCCGGCCACCCCCACATTCCGGCCGGCGCGTAAATCAACCCGCACATCACAACAGATTGCTCTGCACCAGCTCCCCTATACAACACAAGATGGCGAATTCCCGCGAATATGAAATACAGCAAGCACTTGAAGCGATCAAGGAGGGTATGAGTGAGCGCAAAGCTTGCCTGGAGTTTAATGTTAGCCGAGGAACCGTTCAAGGTCGCCGCGCTGGAGCCACCACTTCTCGTGAGAGTCATACCTTTATGCAACACTTGACCACAGACGAGGAAGATTTTCTTGTCAGGTGGATCTTGGAGCAAGAACAGCGAGGCTTTGCGCCATCCCATACCTGTGTTCGCGAGAGGGCAGAAAAGATTATACAGTCTGGCGGAAGGAGTGTTGTGATAGGAAAGAGTGGGGTACCATGGTTTTTGACACAACATCCAAACGTCGCTACGCTATTGGGAAAGCTAATTGAATCAAATCGGATGTGTGGAACACAACCAGAGCTGATGAGGCAGTTCTTCGATCGATTCGATATGGTACGTGCATGCTATGGAATTCAGCAAGAGGATATCTTGAATGTTGATGAGCATGGAATTGCACTGGGAGTGTGTGTCAATACCCGTGTCATTGGCAAGGTTGGAAAAAAGTGTACCTATATGGAATCTCCAGAGACTCGTGAATGAGTATCAATTATTGAAACTATCAATGCTAGTGGCAAGCACATCCGCCCTGTAGTGATTTTCAAGGGGCAAAATGTTCAAACATCATGGTTTGAAGAAGACAATCTGCCAAACTGGTTAATAGCAACCTCAGGCAAGGGATGGACAACAAATCAGATTTCGATGCGATGGCTCAGGGAGGTTTTTCTATCAGAAACAATTCCTCAAACAGCAAACCACCGTGGCATACCCCACAGGCGCATGTTGATTCTTGATGGGCATGGAAGTCATATTCAGCTGGACTTCCTTTGGGAATGTCGACAAGCTAAAGTTGAGCTTTTATTCCTTCCATCCCACTCTAGCCATATCCTTCAGCCACTGGACCTTGACACCTTTGCTCCTCTAAAGGCACATTATCGCAAGTGCATTATGGATCTTGCTCAGTATGATGATGCTGTACCAGTGAAGAAGCGCCGCTTTGTCAACTGCTATCAGCAAGCACGAGAGGAAATCTTTAATTCCCATTACCTTAGAGTGTGCTGGAAAGCAGTTGGACTCTTTCCTTGGAATCCGCAGAAGGCTCTAAACCTATCACAAGTCCATTCCATTCTTGCAACCTCTGACCAGACCTCTGAGCCAGAGCCTCCTCAAACCCCCAAGCGATTACGTACTGTTCCTAGCTCTTAGTCCTCCTATGATCTATTTCACACACCAACCCATCCCTGCGATTTTCACCATTCAATTAAATCCCTGGAAGCAACAGGGGCCATGACTAGGGATCTCAGAACTGTCTTGAACAAGGCGAGTAAGACCTTCAGTTATCCTACTACCCAGCATGGCTTCATCCAAGCCTCAAACCAACGGTGACAGCAACAAATAAAAGACCTGAATGATAAGCGAAAGAAAAGAAAGGTTCCGGTGGATCCAAATCTTCAATTTGTAAATATAGAAAGTATTAAGCAGGCTATGGAAGAGGCAGCAGTACAGCAGGCTCAGATTCAGGCTAGAAAACCGGAGGAAGAGGCAAGGCGAACCTCGGCAGCACTTATAGCGGTTGGTATTAAGCGGTTTATGTCAGAATGGCAGGTTTAATTGCTCAGAGCTTTTTCATGTAATTTTACTTTGTTGTTGTTGTGGAACGATCATGTTTATACAATTGAGTTCATGTTCCTTGGGTGGCCGGCATCCCGGGGTGGCCGGAATCTGGTGTGGCTAGCTTAGTCAGTTAGTTCAGATGCCCAGATGAATGTAAACCTCATCGCAAATCATGACCCAGGAAAACCCCACAATAATGCTTGCGGATGAATTCTCACGATCCGATACTTGAAATCTGCCTCCTTTCTCGCAGCCTCCAGGATGACTTCTTCAAATTCTGAAGAACAGCTGAACCCAAGATTCTCGACAGAGCTACAGCAGTGGAACCCAAGTCTAACAAAATGTCAAAGCCAAGAAGAAGAGACAGGTACCTATTGAACCTTTCACCATGAATGGGTAATTGGAACATATGGGTTACCGGCTTTGAACATACCTTTTCAGCAATTTTGGTCTGATCCTCTATATCCGTCCCATGTCCGCGATCTTGGAAAGGCTCTCCATTCTCAAGAGTTGATTCAAGAACAGCACCACCAACCAGGATCACCACACTCAGAGTCCCAACCGCATGCATCCAGATCAACACCCCCATATTTCCCACATTCTCATATATACTCAAATTCTATAGCATCTCAATTAGACCCATCAGTATTCAGCCAGCCACATGCAGCAGACAGCACTTCACACGAGAACCAACCAGAACAAATCCCCTCTCAGGGGGTTCAACTTGTACCACAAGCTCCAACAGTTAGGCAGCCATCAACGCAGAGTCTTTCCAGTTCGAGCTCGCCGAAGGTCATTACTGTAATACCAAAAATCGCCTAACGGACAGGGAAACGTTAGTGATTGTACAAGATTGTCTTGCTGGGGCTGCAGATTTCCGAAGCATGGGACAGTCAGAATTCTTTCTTACCCAATGAGAAATCATCAATCATACCGAAGGGTTTGACTGCAAAGTTGAGTCGGTAATGGCTGATATCCTGGTACAGGCGAAGGTATGTTAGCATTATTCATATAGATTGACAAAAAAAACAAAACTAAGTGGTATAATGCAGGTACACTCATCAGAATGCAGTGAGGCCAGGTATGGGGTAGCTGTTGCAAGCTCTGATTTAGACCAAGCCGCAGTTCTGTGGGCAGGATTAGTTGGACAAAAGGAAGAAGAAAGAGCAGCAAAGATCAACAAACCAAGCGAGGAGCGGATACAACCAGAGAGCGAACTTGGTAAACTCCGCCTTATGATGACGCAGTCATTAGCCCAAAAGGGAAAGTTGTGTCGTGTCGGAGAGGGGATTGACGTACAAGAAAGTAGTGAGAATTATGTAATGAGTGATACAGAGGAAGAAAAGGGTAGTGGGGATGAAGAGTCGGAAAGAGGAGGAGGGAGTCTGGATAAAGAAATGGAGAAAGGAGGAAAAAGAAGGGCAAAACGGAAGTGGAAAAAGCGGGCAGGTGCAGGATTACCTGCATCAAAACGTCAGAAACTATCACAGGATTAAGACGAGAAGATGTTAAAGGTGTAAGCAGCTTAAGATGATAAAATGGGAAGATTTTATCAAGAAACACTTAACATATTTCACCCAGTAATGGGTGACTCGTTCTCCCTAGTATGATTTGATATATTAGTAATTCTAGGGGGTAAAAATGGTCCAATCTTATTTAAAGTAAATTTCCAAATTGTCTTGAGACTTGTGTATAATCCTGCCAATTTTTGAAACCGCTTTTTCATTGCCCCATCTGTAAATGGTACATGTGAGACATCATGATTATATATAAAAGTATTGGAAAGCAAACGTACCACTGATGCAAAAAATCAAAGATTTCTCCAGATTATTCTATAGGTGATGTACTATAAGACCTGTAAATAATAAAAGATTAAGGCAAAATCTGAGGCTGAGCAAGAGTCTCAAAGATTAGTGGACTTTTAACCTTCACACTGTCCTAATTTTAACATATAACCCACACTCTTGCCATACCAGATTTCACCAAAGGCACTACCAAACACATACCAAACTGGAAGCCTGACCTGGAGGATCACCTTCAGGCAGCAATTACTATCAATAATTAAAATTCTGATGTTTCTATCAACTATTTAGTTAAGAGCTTTGATGATTCCAAGTCAACTCTTCGGAAAGCACTCAACAGCTATACTACTTCTAGTAAGATGACTGATGAAAGCCACCAGTTGTTTCCCCATCCAAGAAGAAGATGATAGTTTCTTGCATTGAAGAGTAAAATCATAATAGTATTTTGCAAAGGTTGTTCATAAATTGACAGAGAGTGAATGAGATTAGCTGAAAAGGCAGGCTGGGGATGAAGCAGGAGGGATTCAGAAAGTAAAGGGTAATAGCCAGGAGAGGCTAAAGAATAGGATGAAAACTAGAGGGTAGAAATCAGGTACTTCTAAGGTTTCTGAAATTTCGGGATGTGAATCAAGTGCCAAAAAGAAAGGGGATCTTGTATATATATTATGTTAATATATATAGTATTTTGAAAACCTTTGCTCGAAATCAATAGTTACCCAAATCAAATTCTCCAACTTCCAGCTTCAGTAGTAGCAGTCCCTAGAGATCTTTAAGGCATTGAATTAATGATTCTATTAAGGGGAAAGTGGCAATGTAAGCTTTGAAAGATGCTCAAAAAGATTTCAGGAAATATCACTCTGCTGGATTCCAGAAGCATTCCTTTTCTAAAATACTGCATATTTTGTAGTGACAATTGGCTGCTCTCATTCTATAGTCTGGATAAATTATATAAGTTTAAATGAAAATGTGGTGGCAGAAATTCACCTTTTAGCGGTGCAAGGAAAATCAAATATGTGAGCCATTACTGGGGGGTGACCCATTACTGGGTGAAATACATTACCTCAGGAATCGACAACTTGTTGGTGCTATAGCAAGTACCCACACTGCGGCCAGCAAACTTCTATCAGCAGAACGAGGGTTGTTTGAGCAGTGACTTGCTGCTCAGGAAGCCAGCATCAGCAAAAATTATTATATGCGTCCTGAGCGTCCCGTGCATCAGACGCTCAGGACGCTCAGAACATTAACCGTTACTCTGGACGCGACGTCGGCCGGACGTCACGTCCGGACGCCATTCCCCATATACCCCTGCGTCCTCGACGTCCCGACGACGTCCACCACCAAGCGCATGCGTCCAGATGCTCTCAGACCCTAAGCTCTTCCGCATCCCGATGATCTCCTTCCTGTCCCTCCCTCGTCATGGCAGAATCCAACTCCACTCTAGCATCCGGAAGACTATCCGGATGCTTAGTCTTCCGGATGCTACACAGCGATATTTGAACCCCCTCGGCATCAATTGCCATGTCTGGCTATAGGCTCCCAACGCCATCCAAATAGCTCACATGTTCGTCGCGACGGCGTTGTGATGGCTCACTTGCATACTGTCGACGACGTCGTGATATCACACATATTCCAGACGCCATCTTGACGACGTCGTGATATCACACATATTCCAGACGCCATCTTGACGACGTCGTGATAGCTCACATGCATACTCTCGACGGCGTCGGGATAGCACACATATTCCAGACGACGTCTCGATCGCTCCACTATTCATTTGTATTACTGAGTGCCATTCACAAATGCCTCGAGGCACTGGTGCCCCTTGTACTGTGACTTTGAACCTCATCTGCATCTTGATATTCTATTATGACTAGTCTACTGCCGTGACCAGGGCGTCCAGGATACCCTAGCCACGGCGATTCTAGGCTTCTGAGCTCTCGCTCAGATCTCGCTCAGAAATACACCCCAATTGGTCCTCAAGGCTCCACAAATCGGCCAACCGAAATCTAATAGTTCACATTTCCTGCAAATCAAATTCCATAAACTCAACGGTTCACACATCGCCAAGTCTACAAAAGCCCATTCTATCCCACGCCTGTGTCACTTTCCTGCGAGTCGTCCAGGCTCAACGATGCCCGACTGGCGAAAACCCGGGGTCGCTGGCCCCTCTTGCGCTACTCCCAGCATCAGCTCCTGTGAGTTACATAGGCTCACCGGATCTGAATCTAGCATCTGAAGCGCCTGGGCGAACGACGCCTGCTTGTAGTCAAATGACAGTTCGCTCCCCTGGGATGCATCGTTACTCTACCGGTAGTGCTTTAAACCCCCGGCGTGATTGTTGAGCGGTGTCTGTTCCCGCACAGCAGCTGGTCTTGGATTCCGGCCGGATAGCTGACGCCTGGATAGCTGACGCTCCAGTTCGGCATGAACTGCGTCATGATAGTCAGCAAAGCCTTCACAACTTTCCTGCATCATACGGTGATTTTGCTGGATCCTCTCTGTGATCGTCTCACGCAGATTCCTGAGCATGAGTTGCTGCGCTGGCCGTGGTACTGCCCGCCAGGTGTTCTTCTGCCTTAAGAAAAGATCTTGCAAGATTGGGTAGTCATCAGAACAAAAACCAAGGACGGGGGGGACATTGAGGGTGTCCTACCTCCAACTGCGTCAGGCTTGAAGTCTGGAGGATCCTGATACACCCCATGTCGATATGCGCGTAGTTGATGGCACAGGATTGCACAAGTGTGACACACCATCGTACCATTGACACGATTGATGAATTCCGGGTCTAGCATCCCAAGCTTTCTCTTACCATTGAAATACTTACCATAGATGGCGTCGGCAATCTGAGGCGCGAGGAACCGGAATGCTATAGGCTGCATCCAGGTCATAGTCAGTCGTCATTGGAAGTCCTGGTTGGGCGACGAGCGACGGGCGGATACACACCTCATACCCATTTGAGGGGCACATGAACCTGTCATCCTCGAGAAGGTATTCGACTATATGAGCGATGGCAGTGGGGTCGCCCACTAGTCCGTATAATTCCCGTATATGATTTTTTATATAATGGACGAACTGCACCCGCACGCCAGAGTGCTTTTGACGTATCTTTCGTAGTTAGTGCAGCACCCTTTATGGTTGTGACCTCTGACTTACAATGTCTATACTCTTCGACGACGGTTCAATATTTCCGGCATCCGCAATCTTATCTTGCGCGTGACTCCACACACTAGGCACCTCAGACGTCAAAGCACCAGGATTCGGGAGTGGGTTAACACAAAGGGTGTACTGAAGAATCAGATCCTTTGCCACGCCTAGTATTTCCCCCTCCACGCCTGTCACCGTGTTTCGCCGCGAATTAATTACATGCTGGACAGACACAGTTCCTCTTGTACTCGGTTCGCCTGGTGGACTCGAGCTCCTGATACCAGACGTTGTTGTGCTAGGGACGCCAAGTGGGGACGAATACCGTGCCACACTTGATGATGGGAATGTCGCCGGGGACAAGGGGCTACCGGGAGTTATGGTCACACAGGCCCAGGGCGTCCGTGGGACAATTGCTGCCTCCTGTGAACCAGAGTTGGTCGAAGTTCGCACAGTTCTTGGGTGATTGTTTCCGTGTGTCTCCACCAATCATGGCCCACGACGATGTCTAGGTGTTGTCTCATCCACACCACTGAGGTTCGCTCCTTCAGGTTCGGTGTCTGGTTCAGTTTCGTCGCCCGGATGTGACATCTGATACTTATCGCTGCTATCGTCGCTGAGGCGGACGGGTTCCATATGCCCTTGTCTGTACGCCTCCATCTCAGGTTCAGTATATGCTGTGGTCTGAATTGTGCTACTCCGGAGGCCCTTGGCCGGTCGTGCTAGAAGCCGTCTCGCGATTGGTGGTGGGGAAGAATTACGACCCGACGATTCAGCACTATTGGAGCTGCCGGATTCGGTCTGTTGTATTACCAATCTGGACACCCTATCCGCTGGTACGACGTTGCGTCTACGCCCGTGCATATTGCCCCCTCGTGAACATCAGCAAAAAGAATACCTTGCGTTCTGTCTCTCCCCGCTCACCCTGTTCGCCAGATGTTCCAGGCGCTTATAACGTAAACTCCTGTTCTGGGTGCGTCCGTCTGGGCTCATTCCGTCCGTGAGTCAAAGGGCCGCGTCCAATGCGTCCGGAAGTGAGAGGGCCGCGTCCAATGTGTCCGGAAGTGAGAGGGCCGCATCCAATGCGTCCGGACGCTGACTTGCACGTCCGGACGCATTGGACGCGGCCCTTTTTGTGTCCTGACGCATTTGACCCACCCTGGCGCAGCCACCCCCCTGATACTCTACCCCCAGCGCCCAGCCTCTTCATACCTTCGCTCCCAATGCACCCTTTCCCATGCGGCCTTTTTGCGGACATCTTCTGGCTGCGACATCTCTCGTCCCGGCCTCCCCCCCCGATACCCGCGCCCGCCGGCTTTCTTTCCATGATACCCTCTCTCCTTTAACCCCGTCACTAACCTCTCCCCGAATCCATTGCTCATCTGGAACCCCACCAACATCACCTCCACTTCTCCCACACTCCTGGATTCCCTCAGTCCTCTCGCGTATTCAGCGGACGTTTTTAGTGTTCGTTACGGGGCGGGGCGGGGCATGTTTTCACTCGCCAGACCCCGCCCTTACACGGGGCCGGGGGGGTATGTTTCGGGTAATCCCCGCCCTGCCCCCGTCCAGGGCCCACCCGCACTCATTCCCTGGACAGGGCCCCGTTTGTTATCACCTATTTTTAACGGGGACCCGTCTGGGGTATGGGTGGGGCTGGGGCCTGAGCGGGGACAGGGGCAGGGAATGCCGAAAAAGACATCCCGCCCCAGGCCGTTGAGTGGGGCGGGGCGGGGAAAAGGGCCTGGGGCCCGCGTTTTTCAGGGCCCCGTTTGCCCCGTAACGAACTCTAGACATTTTCCCGTCATTACTTCCTCCCCCCTCATGCCTCCCAACACGTTCTGCCCTTCCTCCTCCACCCTCTGATCCCAGCCCGTCTCCTCCCATATCCGGCGGACGTGCCCCCTCTCTTGCCCTTTCGTGCGGCTCTCTCCTCAGCTCTCCGCATCCTATCGCGTCTACTCCATGCCTCTCGCCGCCTCCCCACCCTCTTACAGTCCGCTCGCCAGCTCCCACCGTCTTCCCCGGCCTCTTACAGTATGCTCACAGGCTCCCACCATCTTCCCCGGCTTCTAACAGCCCCTCAGACTCATTCCCGTACCTGTCAACCTACAGCTGCCCGCTAGACGCCTTACTCAAGCCTGCGCAGTTTAAAACCATCTGCCTGATACATTCCCAAGCCTTCCGAACCTACAATTGCCCGCTAGATGCCTTACGCATACCTGCGCAGCTTATAACCATCCGTGCACTTTATTCTCATACCTTTCCTGCCTACCAACTTACACACTACTATTGTTTGACCATTCCTGACCCTTTTAGCACATGTAATTTAATTTAATATAATAACATATATATACACGATCAGCGAGTGGTGATAAAACCATTCTCCCTATCCTCTCAATCGGTTTCTTCAACATGCGATTCCGCCTCCCCAGGGTCTTGGAACTGCGCTGCACCAACCAGTGCTCCCGG
>Ga0307517_10000314_pt1 | contig 84161 bp, 86 predicted proteins | sample 23_EM_MG_FD_194515 | JGI IMG/M metagenome (GOLD analysis project Ga0307517, IMG submission 194515) | Populus trichocarpa ectomycorrhiza microbial communities from riparian zone in the Pacific Northwest, United States - 23_EM | ecosystem: Host-associated > Plants > Roots > Unclassified | place...
AAATTCGAACATGAAACATAAACTAAGACACCTATAGGGCCCGGCCGTCCGTCCCGGGCATAGGTTAGGACGGACTGCAATTGGGCGTCCGTCCCGTCCGAAGGTCCCAAACTTGGCGTCCGTCCCGCCCTAGGCTAAAGACGGACGGACTGGACGCTTGGGAACACTGGGCTAGACCAAAAGGCTGGTATAACCAGAAACTTCGTTCACTCGTCATCCCTCTAAACTAAGCAAATAAAACATAAGAGAATATAAAGTATAAGGAAATCATCTTACCCATTCCATCGTTCGCTATACTCATCCATTTCTCTTCATGTATGAGCCAATTTTCCTGCATACTTCTATGCCAATTATAAAGGAAAGACATGATCGTAAACCATCCCCGTCGATCCCTTCATCCCCCCCCCAACCGTAGAACAAACGGAATCACAAGGGACATTGTATAGTCTTTCATCGTGCCTTCCCGCTTGCATCCACTCTCAAATCGTTATCAGTCAGCTACCCACTTCCGTCAACTCTAACAGAAAGGATGACAATCATGGGACATGCGGGATGTCTCAGCACAAGTGGTTGCCGTAGTATCTTACCCTGACAATATTTAGGTCTTCTTCCAGGGCAAGGTGGAATACCTCTCAGCATTGTGCTTGAGTCAATCTGTTCACATCTGTAATTTCACTACGATGATATAGGGCCCATGGGAGAAGTTGCTCTAGCATGTCATAAGAACTTGAATAATTGAACCTCACACTAAGACCTGCAAAATTCCGTCTCTTAGGTAGGGGGGGAAGCACTACGAAAACCCGCAACCTCAGCCTCATCTTAAGACAGAGAAAAAGGAAAAAGTGCCAAATCTTACCAGTAAAGGCAGCTCCGACTCCATAGCGCAAAGTTCAATTATTTCAAGTTCTTATAGCATTTTACCTAGGGAAGAAGCGATGGGGTGTGCGATCTTCATTTTTCTGGGTGAAGTTCCTGATCATCTTGTGGAGAGAGTTTCTTTTCTCTTCTCTAATGTTTACCACCTTATTTCAAAGTTCTCTCCTTTCTTAGTCTTTTATCCGTGAGGGTGGGTGACATTTCTCGTCTAGTTTACGAATTCAGGGAGAAATTTTTTAATAGATCCCACTTTACCAAGTTTATATATCATTGGCCCACCGGCCTTTGCGTTGTGTTTAGGATAGTACGGTAGGTTGGGAACGGAATTTGGGGCGTTTGAAGAGAACTGACTAGCTCTGAGCGCCGCACTTCTCGAGCACTGATCAGGGCCGGAACGGCCAGGCGGGTATCCCCCGCACTCTGCTATCACCTTTTCCCTTTGTAAAATCTGCGGTTTATTCGTAGCTAGCTACAGGAAAGCCATAGCATTCACCCTGAGGTACGGCCTAAAAACCTTACTTAAACAAAAGAAATCCACCCGTCCAATGCCCTCCAATCATACAGCCCCTCTGGTATGGGATCAACCCCACATCCTTCCCCAAAATAAGAAAGGCAGAGAGAAAAGGAAAACACCATTAGTAGACACAAATCCAACACTCTCTCCCCATTTTCCACCGTCCCAGTTGTGAGGGAAACAAGGCGGACCCTTTTCTTGTTTTTAAAGGTCCAAGAAACCTTCTTTGTTGGTAACCGGGCCCAGGCTGGGAACCCTGGCTTATGTTGAACGTGGATCGTTCTGGACTGCTCACCATTTGCATATATTCCCATGCGCGTTGGATCAGGAACCTTACCACTAAGACCTGTTACACACTACACCTTCGACAGCCGTCTCACAACTATTAGCCTCATACCAACCTCCAACATCAACCCTGCATATCTAGTCCAACAGCATCAAACCCTCATCGATCGACAATGAAACACGAACCATCATAGCCAAACATCAACAGCATCCGCGGTTATGCACTCAGTATTCGGCAGGCTGGTTAACCACATCCTTGGCGCTTGTGTTTTCACCTCGGATCGGATTCGGCTGAGTAGTAGGAAAGGACGACTATGTGGAAGAAACTGATCTAAGATATGGCATGCGCATGAAGAGTGCCCTGGAGGAAAGGTTTCGTCTCAAGGAGCATATAAGAAAGTCTGTTCTTTCCTTTGTTCGTTTATCAATCTATCATCGCATTCACTTTCTCTTCACTCGGGTTTCTGCTCTTTGTCGAAGTCATTCGTTACCGCATACGATCTCATTGCCTTTTCTTGTTTCTTTGATAACTTTTCTCTATCCAAATTGTTCGTACCAATAAAAGTTCCGTGCTGCCAGGCCACTGGGAATTCTGTACGCTGCGCATAACCCCATAGAAAAGCCTAAGGGGGGATGTTTCGTTTAAGCCAAGTTTATGAAGCTCCAAAGTTCGGCTGAGATAGGATCGTGAGATCTTCAAATAAGATCATGGTGTTTTGCCCCGTACCCACATTTCTAATTAGGAAGATGAAAAGCGGGGTAGGAAAATTGGTGGTCAGGAGCTTGGCATTCTGCTATCACAATTCAGATATATTATATATGCTTTCATGGGCTAGAATTAAGGGGAATATCTGGCTGCCTTCCTTAATCTGGCGCGCGTAAGGCTCCGGCGACCCTCCAAGGCAGAATGGCTTTTTGGGGAGTACCGGGCTCGTTTACCAATGGCCCATATAAAATTCTGAACTATATCTCTCCCTTGCCCCTCCGCCCCTTCTCCATTTTAGCTTTTTCTACATTTGCTAATCACCTACGATATAAACATAACCCCCCCTGCACCCCCAACAATGTCGAGTGAGGTAAGTCATTGGACTTTCAGCGATCGCAAAAAGGGCCTCCATTAACTATTACTATCACCCCTAGTAGAACACACCCGACCAAGATTCGCCAGGTGTACCCGAAGGAGTCAACCTAGAGTTCCCATCCGAGTACCATACTAGCCTTGAGGCACTTCGTCTAGATTTGCCATCCGAGAACGACACTGGTCCCGTGGAACTTCCCACACCTGAGCCCGAGCCTGGACTAGGATATAATCAAAAAGAGCCTGATCCCGATATTGGGCATAAAGGAGAAATATGGGGAATGAAAAGGAAGACCTTCATGATTCTGTTAGGGACCCTCATCCTCCTTATCATCGCTGTGGCAGCAGGAGTGGGGGGAGGAGTGGGAGGGACCGCCGCGAAACGTAATGCCCATAAAGGGGCATCAGAATCAACAAAGTCAAACTCGCAAGGGCCATCTACACCAAATGACTCTCCGTATGCTCCCCAAAATTGCAAAACCTGTAGTTAATTAGTAAAGTTGCTAACATGGAGAAAAAACAACCCGTTGCCAACTTCCAGCGGTGACCACCCCCCAGTAGTAACCGTTACTTCCTCTATCTCTTCGTCCCCTACTCCTTCACCTATTCGTAAGAACACACCGCTTGCAGCTGTCAATTTGGATAGCAGCAATGTTCAATTATTCTACAAGCACACAGACGGTAGCATCAGATTCCGAGAAAACGATGGGTCAAAGTGGGAGGAAGAGTCCTTACAAATCACTAACTTGAGACCCAAGGACAATTCCGGGTTAGCTGCAGTAAGCTGGTTCTATAATAACATACAACAGGCATGCACGGTCTCCGTAACTCCACCACTTCTTATTCTAATGCTTTGTTTCAGGTACGAGTGTATACTGTGAATGGAGACAACTCTCTGTGGGAATCCGTTTGGAATAGTAGCGCCAAATCATGGTATACCCAGGATATATCCAAAGCGCTAGATCCAGTTGCCCCAGGAAGTTACTTGACGGCCTACACTTGGTTTGAAATCTATGCGCTACGGATCCGAGTTTATTACCAAGGACAAGATGGATACATCCTGGAGGCAGCATTTGATACTGGTAAGGGCTGGGGAAAGGGCGTAGAACCGAAACAAGGCTTCCCGCAGGCAAGGAGTAGTACTGGATTGGCCATTGTCTCCTTCCCAGACACGAACGATAGGGAAGCAAAATTATTTTACAGAGTATCGGAGGGAAATTGATGTCTTTTGATTACAAACGAGACGCTACCTCCGATGGCAGTTGGCAGAATCAAGATCGTGGGTTCTCCCCGTCTATCTCTGAGAATGGACATAACATCTCTACTAACAAACTTCCCTCAAACAGCAACCATAAACCACGGATCTATACCAGGCGGAACACATCTTACTGCCGTACTCAACACATCCGACGACATGACTCTACGAATATACTTCATCCGAGATGGGAATTTAGTAGAAATCCGGTGGAGTGAGAAAGAAGGATGGCAATCATGGTACATGTACGATGCCGCGGCGCTGGGTGTTGCCGCAGTATCTTACTCTGATGATGTCCATGTCTTCTTCCAGACCAAGAGGGAATACCTCTCAACGGTGGGCCTAAATCAGTTAGCTAACAAGTGGCAATTCATTGAGAAAATATAGAGCCCGCGAGCGAAGTTGCCCCAGCATGCCACAAGTACTTGAATAACTGAACCTTGCACTAAGACCTCCAGAATTCCTCCCTTCGCTATGTGATGAAAGCACTACGAATGCCGACCGCCTCAGCCCCAGCTTAAGATAACAAAAGTGCCAAACCCTACCAGAAAATGCGGCTCTAGTGGAAGGTTCAACTATTTAAGTTCTTATGGTATGTGACCGTATGTCACCCAGAGAAGGGCTATAGAATGTACAATTTTCATTTGTCTAGGGAAAGTTCCTGACCATTTTATGGAGTGAGATTCCATTCCTTTATCTAATGTTTACAGCCTCATTTCAAAGCACTGTACTTTCTTAGTCTTTTATCCGTTGGGGGTGGGTGACATTCCTCTTCTGGTTTACGAATCCAGGGCGAAATTCTTTAATAGTTCCTCAAAATTGTACACCGCATTTCCGAAAACAGTTGAGAAACTGAACAGGCTTGAAGAAAGGGGTTGTGCCCTAGGTAGCCCCTGGGACCACCCCAAGAGCCTTACGACGATATTTTGTTGGATATATCAGCAAAATGGATCTAGGCATGTCCAATCTTTAATAGATTATTCAAAAAAGTCTGTTGACAGACCCACCCCCTTCCTGTGATGACCCGAGCTACATGGGGCACGGGAACTCAAAAAAAATCGAGTTCGTCCAGATTCTTAGGTGTTTTGGAAATGGTAAAAATTACTTTACCACCTAGGCTTGTTAGTACAAGGGACAGGCATAAAAAAGTGGTACGGTGCATAACTAATGTCTCAGAAGCAGTGGTACACTTGAGAAGGGAAACTTTAAGAATATCCATGTTTCTTCCCATGCTATGTAATTGATAAAGAAAATTATGTATGAGTGATGCAGATGACATCTACTCTAACACATTTACTATCAAATCAAACCCAAAGAGGTGTCTGCTGAGGGGGCACCTGAACCTCTAAACTAGGACCATATTTAATGCTAGCTTTATGATAAGTGGGCTTTAAAGCCCAGTGGCTTATTAAAGAAATCAATATTCTTTTTGGATCTATGTATAGAGGCTGCTCTGCTCTGTCATCCTTACCCATTTATTTCCTTGCACACAGGAGTGTCTGTTCAAAATACTTACCCGTTGGAGTTGGTAACTGTATGGTAAACGATGGGGTTTAAGATGTACTTTACCATCTCAACATATTGTCTGTCTAAGTGTGGTTTGGTTGCAGCGTACCAGAATTTTGTCCAAAACCAACCCACCCCACCCCTGCAGCGTACCACTTTTTTATGCCTGTCCCTTGTACAGTTAAAGGATTACAATTCTAATAAAAACACATTTCGGGATGAGCGGGTTCTCATAAAGCGGGTGAAGCGGGGGGGGGGTGGGGGCGGCAGGCACGATAAGGTGCATTTGCTAACTCATTGGCCCATTCGGGATAGACCACATACCGGGAGCCAATCGTCATTGTGGCTCAGAAAAGAAAAGAGCAGTAAATTTTGACAACAAAAGAAAAATCTGCATTCGACTTGGTATGTGGTCCCGTCCTGTTTGGACGAGAATTCGGGCGCCTAGTCTGACCCCAAGTTATTTTTAACTACCAGTACTAGAACGGGGTTAGACAAATTCTCTGCATGTAGGAATTATGCCACAAAACATCCCACCTTACCAGCCTTATATCTCATTGGCCCACCAGCCTTTACATTGTGTCTAGGATAGTAGGTTGGGAACGGAATTCGGGTGTCTGAAGAGAACTGTCCAGCGCTGGCGATCACACTGCTCGAGCACTGATCAGAACAGCAACGGCCGGTCTGGTATCCCCCGCACTCTGCTATAACAGAGCCATATTATATATGCTTTCATAGGCCGGAATTAAGGGGAATATCTGGCTACCTTCCTTGATCTGGAGGGCATAAGGCTCCGGTGACCCTCCAAGGCAGAATGGCTTTTGAAGAATGCCGGGCTCATTTACCAATGGCACATATAAAATTCCGAACTATATCTCTCCCTTGCCCCTCCGCCTCTTCTCTATTTTAACTTTTTCTACATTTGCTAACCACCTACGATATAAACATAATTTCCCCCATATTCCCAACAATGTCGAGTGAGGTGAGTCATTGGACTCTCAGCGATCGCAAAAAGGGCCTCTACTAACCATTACCATCACCCCTAGCAGAACACACTCGACCAAGATTCGCCAGGTGTACCCGAAGGAGTCGACCTAGAGTTCCCACCCAAGTACGGCACTATCCCTGAGGCAGTTCTTCTAGACTTTCCATCCGAGAACGACATTGGTCCCGTGGAACTTCCCGCACCTGAGCACGAGCCTGGACTAGGATATAATGAAAAAGAGCCCGATCCCTATATTGGGCATAAAGGGAAAATATGGGGAATGAAGAGGAAGACCTTCATGATTCTGTTAGGGACCCTCATCCTCCTTATTATCGCTGTGGCAGCCGGAGTGGGGGGAGGAGTGGCAAGGGCCGCTGCTAAAGGTAATGCTCATCATGGGGCATCAGAACCAACAAAGTCAAACCCGCAAGGTTTATCTACACCAAATGACTCTTCGTATGTTCCCCAAAATTGCAAAATCCGTAGTCCACCAGCAAGAGGCGCTAACATGGAGACAAAACAGCCCATCGCCAACATCCAGCAGTGACCACCTCTCGATAGTAACCTTTCCTCCTTCTATATCTTCACCCCCTGCTCCTACATCCAGCAGTGATCAACCCCCGATAGCAACCGTTCCTCCCTCTATCCCCTCACTCCCTGCTCCCACATCCAGCAGTGGCCACTTCCTGACAGTCGGCCCTACCCCTTCGCTCCCTGCTCCCACATCCAGCAGTGACCGCCCCCCGATAGCAACCGCTCCTCCCACCATCTCTTTACCCCCTGCTTCTACAGCTAGCGGTGTCCGCTTCAAGTTCACAAAATTGGGAGACGACGCCATTTTCACTTCACTCCTCCTTGCTTCTCCACTCCCCCGGCCGAAATTCTGAGATTCTGCTCGGCATGCTCAGCCTACCGAACACGCATACATCCTATCTCGTTATCGTTCAGACAAAGAAGTTCTGATATGCGCTCGGGATTGGTGCAGTGCCGGAAGGAAGGGTCGGATGTGCAGAGGCTATGGAGCCTGAAGAATTTTTCTTTGTGGCGTTTGTTGTTTCCCTTATTAGAATGATAGTTCCACGAAAGGGAAAGGGAAACATGCGTAGAAGAGCCGGGGCATGCATGGAAGAGAATGGAGCTATGTCGCGATCGATGGAAAGATAGGGGGAATGGCCTGGAAGGCTTCATAATTGTGATTGATATATATTCCTGTCATCGTCGCTAGTTGGCTGGTTTTTTAGAGTGTCGAGCATCGTGGAGTCGTGAGCGTGGGTGAGTAGTTGAATGAGAAGGAGTTTTTCCCCTCTCTAAGTTCTGTGTATTGGCGATCGAACTCTTTGGTGTTGTAAGCAACGCTCTGTGGGAATCCGTTTGGAATAGTAGTGTCAGATCATGGTATAGCCAGGATATACCCAAAGGGCTAGATCCAGTTGAGTCTGGAAGTTAGCTGACGGCCTACAGCTGGACTGAAAACGACGCACTACGGACCCGAGTTTACTACCAAAGACAAGACGAATACATCCGGGAGACAGCTTTTAATAATGGTAAGGGCTGGGGAAAAGGCGTTGCACCGGCATAAGTCATTCCGCAGGCCTGGAGTCCTTGATTGGCTATTGTCCCGTTCCCGAACACGAACGATCGGGAAGCAAAATTATTCTACTAGAGTATCGGAGGGAAATTGATATCTTTGATCACAAACGAGACGCTACCTCCGGTGGCAGTTGGCAGAATCAAGATCGTGGGTTCTCCCCGTCTATCTCCGAGAATGGACATAACATCTCTGCTGGCAAACTTCCCTCAAATAGCAACCGTAAACCACGGATCTATACCAGACGGAACACATCTTACTGCCATACTCAACACATCTGGAGACAAGACGCTGCCAATATGCTTCATTCGAGATGGAAAATTGATAGAAATCTGGCGGAGTAAAAAATGGGGATGGCACGAATGGGTCATGCACGATGCCGCAGCGCTAGGCCTTGCTGCAGTATCTTACTCTGATGATGTCCATGTCTTCTTCCATACTAAGAGGGAATACCTCTCAACGATGGGCCTGAATCGGTTAGCTAACAAGTGGCAATTCATTGAGATAATATAGAGCCCACGGGCGAAGTTGCCCCAGCATGTCACAAGTACTTGAATAATTGAACCTTGCACTAAAACCCCCAAAATTCCTCCCTTCGCTATGTGATGAAAGCACTACGAATGCCGACCGCCTCAGCCCCAGCTTAAAAAAAAAAGTGCTGAACCCTACTAGAAAATGTAGCTCTAGCGCCCTAGTGGAAGGTTCAACTATTTAAGTTCTTATCGTATGTCGCCCAGGGAAGATCTATAGAATGTACAATTTTCATTTGTCTAGATAAAGTTCCTGATCATCTTGTCGAATTTCTTTTCTTTTATCTAATGTTTACAACCTCATTTCCAAGTTCTCTACTTTCTTAGTCTTTTATCCGTGAGGGGGTGGCATTTCTCATCTGGTCTACGAATTCGGGGAGATATTTTTTAATGGACCCCACTTTACCAGGTTTATATGTCATTGGCCCACCAGCCTTTGCGCTGTGTCTAGGATAGTACGGTAGGTTGGGAACGGAATTCGGGTGTTCGAAGAGAGCTGACAAGCGCTAGCGACCACACTTCTCGAGCACTGATCGGGGCCGGAACGGCCAGGCGGGTATCTCCCGCGCTCTGCTATCACTTGTTTTTTTTTTGTGAAATTCGTGGTTTATTCGTAGCTAGCTACAGGAAAGCTATAGCATTCACCCTGAGGTACAGCCTAGAAACCTTACTTAAGCAAAAGAAATCCATCCGTCCAATGATCTCCAATCCTACAGCCCTCTGGTATAGGACCAGCCCCACATCCTCCCCCAAAATAAGAAAGGCAGGGAGAAGGGGAAAACACCACCAGCAGACACAAATCCAACACTCTCTCCCCATTTTCCACCCCCAGTTGTGAGGGAAACAAGGCGGACCCTTTTCTTGTTTTTAAAGGCCCAAGAAACCTTTCTTTGTTGGTAACCGGGTCCAGGCTGGGAACCCCGGCCTACGGGGAATGTTTCGTTTAAGCTAAGTGTATGAAGCTCCAAAGTTCGGCTCTGGGATAGGATTGTGAGATCTTGAAAATAAGATCATGGCGTTTTGCCTCATATTCATATTCCTAATTAGGAAGGTGAAAAGCGGGGTAGGAAATTTGGTGGTCAGGAGCTTGGCATTCTACTTTCACAATTTGAAACATATTATCGTAGGCCACGGTGGGCCGAAACACAAGGTGACACGAAGTGGCAACTAAGCTAGCTTTTGCTTACTAAGGGTACTTTTTACTTGGGCTGTTTCGCGTCACCGTGTGTTTCGGCTCACCGGCTTTCGTTATATACTTTCATAGGCTAGAATCAGATTTAAGGGCAATATCGAGCTACCCTCCTTGATCTGGAGGACGCAAGGCTCACCAAAGCAGAGTAGCTTTTTGAAGAATACCAGGCTCATTTACCAATGGCCCATATAAAATTCCGAGCTATATCTCTCCCTTGCCCCTCCGCCTCTTCTCTATTTTAACTTTTTCCACATTCGCTAACCACCTACGATATAAACATAATTTCCCCCATATTCCCAACAATGTCGAGTGAGGTAAGTTATTGGACTTTCAGCGATCGCAAAAAGGGCCTCTACTAACCATTACCATCACCCCTAGTAGAACACACCCAACCAAGATTGGCGAAGCGTACCCGAAGGAGCAAACCTAGAGTTACCATCCGAGTACGGCACTATCCCTGAGGCAGTTCTTCTAGACTTTCCATCCGAGAATGACATTGGTCCCGTGGAACTCCCCGCACCTGAGCACGAGCCTGGACTAGGATATAATGAAAAAGAGCCCGATCCCTATATTGGGCATGAAGGGAAAATATGGGGAATGAAGAGGAAGGCCTTCATGATTCTGTTAGGGACCCTCATCCTTCTTATCATCGCTGTGGCAGCAGGAGTGGGGGGAGGAGTGGCAAGGGCCGCTGCTAAAGGTAATGCTCATCATGGGGCATCAGAATCAACAAAGTCAAACCCGCAAGGTTTATCTACACCAAATGACTCTTCGTATGCTCCCCCAAAATTGCAAAATCCGTAGTCCACTAGTAAGAGGCGCTAACATGGAGACAAAACAGCCCATCGCCAACACCCAGCAGTGACCGCCCCACGATAGAAACCGTTCCTCCCTCTATCTCTTCACCCCCTCCTTCTACATCCAGCGGCGACCGCCTCCCGACAGCAACAATCGATCTCCCGACAGCAACAACCGACCCCCCGACATCAACAACCGAACAGCCCCCTAGCCCTTCGCCATCCAGCGGTGTCCGCTTCCCGAAAACAACAATTGGCCTTCTTCCACCCTGTTTTGATTTTCTATGTAACTAGCTGGGACCTAGGGTTCGGGAGAGGATAGGTGTTAGGGCTGGTGTAGTGCTGAGTACTCCGGGCCGATAGCTTAGAAGGGAACACGGAGAGTGGGAGGAACTCAACCAATTACCATCATCCTTCAATTCCAATTTCCCCGTTCATTCCTATCACACCCACCCTGCCGAAATTCTGAGATTCTGCTCGGCATGCTCAGCCTACCGGACACGCATACATCCTATCTAGTTATCGTTCAGACAAAGAAGTTCTAATATGCGCTCGGGATTGGTGCAATGCCGAAAGGAAGAGTCGGATGCGCAGAGGCTCTGGAGCATGAAGAGGCTTCCTTTCTGACGTTTGTTGTTTCCCTTATTGGAATGATAGTTCCGCGGAAGGGAAAGGGAAACATGCGTAGAAGAGCCAGGGCATGCATGGAAGAGAATGGAGCTATGTCGCGATCGATGGAAAGGTAGGAGGAATGGCCTGGAAGGCTTCATAATTGTGATTGATATATACTCCTGTCATCGTCGCTGGTTAGTTAGAGTATCGAGCATCGCGGAGTCGTGAGCGTGAGTGAGTAGTTGAATAAGAAGAAGTTTTTCCCCTCTCCAAGTTCTGTGTATTGGCGATCGAACTCTTTGGTGTTTCGATCTAGGCGTTTCGTTTCACCACTCGTCACTCGCCGTGTATAGTTTCGCCGTTGTCGGAAATATCACCTCAGTGCGATGGCAGATACGGAAGTGTTCGGCCAGTTGCTTGGCCGCTTAGGACTTAAGGATCTAGGAAATTACCGCGGTCATATTGATGTACATTCATGTTGCGCATAACTACAAGTACGGCTGTCTCAGGCGGGTCTATAGCTGAACAAATAAGACAACAAGTATTCTTCCCCTTCTTTCTTTAATCAGTCCCATTACTTTGTGCTTCGATTCCGGCCTCTATTGTGCGTCCTCCAACAGCCGTCGAAGTCTAAAACATCTGTAAGAATACACCGCTCGCAGCTGTGAACAAGGATACCTATAATCAATTATTCTACAAGCACACAGATGGTAGCACCAGATTCCTAGGAAGCTATGAGGGGGGTGGGGGGAAGAGTCCCTGCAAATAACTTGAAACTCAATGACGATTCCGGACTTGCAGCTGCATTCTGGTCCTTTAATAACGTGTGACAGGTATGTACAGCCTCCATAACTCCACTACCTTTCATTCTAATACTTTGTTTTAGGTACGAGTGTATACCGTGAGTGTAAGCAACGCTCTGTGGGAATCCGTTTGGAATGGTAGTGTCAGATCATGGTATAGCCAGGATATACCCAAAGAGCTAGATCCAGTTGAGTCTGGAAGTTACTTGACGGCCTACAGCTGGATTGAAAACGACGCGCTACGGACCCGAGTTTACTACCAAAAACAAGACGAATACATCCAGGAGGCAGCTTCTGACAATGGTAAGGGCTGGGGAAAGGCCGTAGAACCGGCACAAAGCTTCCCACAGGCAAGGAGTGGCACAGGGTTGGCCATTCTCCCGTTCCCGAACACGAACGATCGGGAAGCAAAATTATTCTACCTGAATATCAGAGGGAAATTGATGTCTTTTGATCACAAACGAAACGCTACCTCCGGCGGCAGTTGGCAGAATCAAGATCGTTGGTTCTCCCCCTCTATCTCTGGGAATAGACATAGCATCTCTAACTTCCCTCAAACAGCAACCGTAAACCACGGATCTATACCAGGTGGAACACATCTTACTGCCATACTCAACACATCTGGTGACATGGCTCTACGAATATACTTCATCCGAGATGGAAATTTAGTAGAAATCCGGTGGAATGAGAAAGGAGGATGGCAATCATGGTACATGCACGATGCCGCAGCGCTAGGCGTTGCCGCAGTATCTAACTCTAATGATGTCAATATCTTCTTCCAGACCAAGACGGAATGCCTCTCGGCGATGGGCCTGAATCGGTTAGCTAACAAGTAGCAATTCATTGAGATAATAATATTATGGAGCCCGCGGGCGAAGTTGCCCTAACATGCCACAAGTACTTGAATAACTGAACCCTGCACTAAGACCTCCAAAATTCCTCCCTTCGCTGTGGGATGAAAAAGCACTACGAAAGCCGACCGCCTTTACCCGAACTTAAAGACGAAAAACAGAAAAGTGCCAAACCCTACCAGAAAAGGCAACACCAGCACCCTCGCGTAAGGTTCAATTATTCAAGTTCCTATGATATGTACCAGTACAGTTTTCATCTATCTAGGAGAATTTCCTGGTAACTTTATGGAGAGAGATTCCTTTCTTTTATCCAATGCCTGCAACATCATTTCAAAGTAATGTGATTTCTTAGTCTTTCATTCGTTAGGGGTGTGGGTGACATTTCTCATCTAGTTTATGAAACCAGGGCGAGATTCTTTAATAGTTCTTTAATAAAATTGTGCCCACCAATTCCGAAAACATTTGAGAAACTGAACAAGCTTGAAGGGGTTTGTGTCTTAGGTATTTCCTAAGACACATCCCAAGAACCTCACGATGATATTTTGTTAGTTATATCAGCAAAATGGATCTAGGTGTCTAATCTTCAGTAGATTATAAAGAAGTCTCTTGATAGCCCTATCCCCTCCCTCTGATGACTCGAGCTGCCTGGGACACCGGTACTCAAAAAAAAATCGAGTTCGTTTGGTTTCCTAGGTGTTTTTGAAGTGGTAAAAATTAGGTTAACAGCTAGGCTTGTTAGTACAGTTAAACTAGATTACAACGCTAATAAAAACACATTTCGGGCTGAGCGGGCTCTCATAAAGAGGGTAAGGCGGGGGGGCGGGGGGGCGGGGGGGCGTAGGCACGATAAGGTGCATTCGCTAACTCATTGGCCCATTTGGGGTAGACCAGATACCAATATCTAATCGTCATTGTGGCTCAGAAAAGAAAAGAAAACAGCAGTAAATTTTGATATAAGAAAATAAGGACGTAAAGATAGTTTCACAAAATATTTTTAAACTGAGCTTCTATATTTAATCTAACTGCATCCGACTTGGTATGTGGTCACGTTCTGTTTGGACGAGGATTCTGGTGCCTAGCCTAACCCCACGTTCGTTTTAACTACCAGTACTAGAACGGGGTTAGACAAACTCTCTTCATGCAGGAATTATGCCACAAAACATTCCACCTTACCAGGCTTAACCTCGTTGGCCCGCCAGCCTTTGCGCTATGTCTAGGATAGTAGAGTAGGTTGGGAACGGAATTCGGGTGTCTGAAGAGAACTGTCAAGCACAGGCAACCACACTGCTCCAGCACTGATCGGAATCGCAACGGCCGGTCTGGTATCCCCCGCACTCTGCTATAACAATTCGGCCATATTATATATGCTTTTATAGGCCAGAATTAAGGGGAATATCTGGCTACCTTCCTTGATCTGGAGGGCATAAGGCTCCGGTGACCCTCCAAGGCAGAATGGCTTTTTGAAGAATACCAGGCTCGTTTACCAATGGCCCATATAAAATTCCGAACTATATCTCTTCCTTGCCCTTCCGCCTCTTCTCTATTTTGAATTTTTCTAAATTTGCTAATCACCCACGATATAAACATAATTTCCCCCATATTCCCGACAATGCCGAGTGAGGTAAGTCATTGGTCCCCCAGCGATCGCAATAAGGGCCTCTACTAACCATTACCATTACCCCTAGCAGAACACACCCGACCAAGATTGGCGAAGCGTACCCGAAGGAGTAAACCTAGAGTTCCCATCCGAGTACAACACTAGCCCTGAGGCACTTCGTCTAGATTTACCATCCGAGAACGACACTGCCGTGGAACTTCCCACACCTGAGCCCGAGCCCGGACTAGGGTATAATCAAAAAGAGCCCGATCCCTATATTGGGCATAAAGGAAAAATATGGGGAATGAAAAGGAAGACCTTCATGATTGTGTTAGGGACTCTCATCCTCATTATCATCGCTGTGGCAGCAGGAGTGGGGGGAGGAGCGGCAAGGGCCACTGCAAAAAAAAATGCCCATAAAGAGGCATCAGAATCAAAGCCAAAAAAAAACCCCCAAGGTTCATCTACACCGACTAGCTCTCCGTATGCTCCCCAAAATTACAAAACCTGTAGTTCATTGATAGAGGTGCTAACATGGAGACAAAACAGCCCATCGCCAACATCCGGCGATGCCCACCCCCCGGTAGTAACGGTTACTTCCTCTATTTCTTCGTCTCCTACTCCTACTCCTATCCGTAAGAATACACCGCTTGCAGCTGTCAATTTGGATAGCGGCAGTGTTCAATTATTCTACAAGCACACAGATGCCAGCATCAGATTTCGAGAAAACGATGGGTCAAAGTGGGAGGAAGAGTCCTTACAAATAACCGGCTTGAAACCCAGGGACGATTCCGGGTTTGCTGCAGTAAGCTGGTTCTATAATAACATACAACAGGCATGATGCACGGTCTCCATAACTCCACCACTTCTCATTCTAATGCTTTGTTTTAGGTACGAGTGTATACCGTGAATGGAAGCAACTCTCTATGGGAATCCTTTTGGGATAGTAGCACCAAATCATGGCATAACCAGGATATATCCAAAGGGCTAGATACGGTTGCCCCAGGAAGTTACTTGACGGCCTACTGCTGGATTGAAAACAATACACTACGGATCCGAGTTTATTACCAAGGACAAGATGGATACATCCGGGAGGCAGCATTTGATACTGATAAGGGCTGGGGAAAGGGCGTAGAACCGAAACAAGGCTTCCCGCAGGCAAGGAGTAGTACTGGGCTGGCCATTGTCCCGTTCCCCCTCACGAACGATCGGGAAGCAAAATTATTCTACCAGAGTATCGGAGGGAAATTGATGTCTTTTGATCACAAACGAGACGCTACCTCCGATGGCAGTTGGCAGAATCAAGATCGTTGGTTCTCCCCGTCTATCCCCCAGAATCGACATAACATCTCTACTAACAAACTTCCCTCAAACAGCAACCGTAAACCACGGATCTATACCAGACGGAACACATCTTACTGCCATACTCAACACATCTGGAGACAAGACGCTGCGAATATACTTCATCCGAGATGGAAATTTAGTAGAAATCTGGTGGAGTGAGAAAGGAGGATGGCAATCATGGGACATGCACGATGCCGCAGCGCTAGGCGTTGCCGCAGTATCTTACTCTGATGATGTCCATGTCTTCTTCCAGACCAAGACGGAATACCTCTCAACGATGGGCCTGAATCGGTTAGCTAACAAGTGGCAATTCATCGAGATAATATAGAGCCCGCGGACGAGGTTTCCCTAGCATTCCACAAGTATGATACTTGAATAATTGAACCTTCCACTAAGACCTCCAAAATTCCTCCCTTCGCCATGGGATGAAAACACTACGAAAGCCGACCGCCTCAACCCCAGCTTAAGATAACAACAAAAGTACCAATCCCTACCAGCAAATGCAGCTCTAGCGCCCTAGTGCAAGGTTCAACTATTTAAGTTCCCGTGGTATGTCACCCAGGGAAGGGCTATAGAATGTACAATTTTCATTTGTCTAGGGAAATTTCCTGACCGTTTTATGGAGTGAGATTCCTTTCATTTTTCTAATGTTTACAACTTCATTCTAAAGCACTGTACTTTCTTAGTCTTTCGTTCGTTGGTGGTGGGTGACGTTTCTCATCAAGTTTATGAATCCAGGGCAAGATTCTTTAATAGTCCCTCAAAACTGTAAACCGCAATTTCGAAACTACTTGAGAAACAGAACGAGCTTGAAGAAAGGGTTTTGTGGTTCCTGGGACACATTCCAAGAACCTCACGACGATATTTTGTTAGCTATTTTAGGAAAATAGATCTAGGTGTGCCCAACCTTTAATAGATTATTCAAAGAAGTCTCTTGATACCTCTATACCCTTCCTATGATGACTCGAGCTACCTGGTACATGGGCACTCGAAAAATTTCGAGTTCGGAGGTTTCTTTGGTGTTTTGGAAGTGGTAAAAATTACTTTACCAACTAGGCTTGTTAGTACAGTTAAATTAGATTACAATGCTAATAACAACTCATTTCGGGCTGAGCGGGCCCCCATAAAGATTGTAAGACGCGGGGGCCACAGGCACGACAAGATGCATCTACTATCTCATTGGCCCACTCGGGATAGACCACATACCTGTAGTCAATGGTCATTGTGGCTCGGAAAGAAAAGAAAAGAAAAAGAGCAGCAAATTTTGATATAATAAAAGAAAGGCGTAAAGATAGTTTCACAAAAGATTTTTAGATTCTGAGCTTCTATATTTAATCTAACTGCGTCCGACTTAGTATGTCATCTTGTCCTGTTTGAAGGACAAGCATGGTAAGGTGGGGTGTCTTGTGGCACAATTTCTGCATGCAGAGGGTTTGTCTAACCGTTCTAGTGCGTGTAGTTAAAATTAACGTGGGGTTAGACTAGACACCAGAATCCTATCTCATTAGTCCACCAGCCTTTACGCTGTGTCTAGGATAGTATAGGTTGAGAACGGAATTCGGGTGTCTGAAGAGAACTGTCAAGCACTGGTGACCACACTGCCCCAGCACTGATCAGAGCCGCAACGGCCGGGCGGGTATCCCCCGCACTCTTCTATCACAATTCAGCCATATTATATATGCTTTCGTGAGCTAGAATTAAGGTCAATATTGGGTTACCTTTCTTAATCCGAAGGGCGTAAGGCTCCCGGTGACCCTCCAAGGCAGGATGGCTTTTTGAAGAATATGGGGCTTGTTTTCCAACGGCTTATATAAGTTTACGAGCTATATCTCTCTCTCGCCTTTTCACCTCTTCTCTATTTTGACTTTCTCTGAATTTGCTAATCGCCTACGATATAATAAGCATAATTTCCCCACATCCCCAATTATGTCGAGTGAGGTAAGTCATTGGACTCTCTGCGATTACAATAGCCTTTACTAACCATGACCATCATTTCTAGCATATCATAGCCGACCAAGTCCCGCGAAGCCTACCCCAAGGCGCAAACCCAGACTTCCCATACGAGTACGACAGTGGCCCCGAGGTACTTCATCTGCCATGCGAGAACACTAGCCCCGTAGAACTTCCCCCATCTGAGTCCGAGCCTGGGCTAGGAGAGAATGAAAAAGAGTCCGACCCTTATATTGGGCGTAAAGGAAAAATATGGGGAATGAAAAGGAAGACCTTCATTCTGTTAGGGGTCCTCATCCTCCTTATCATCGCTATAGCAGCAGGAGTAGGGGGGGGGGTGGGAGCGACCGCTGCGAAACGTAATGCCCATAAAGAGGCATCAGAATCAACAAAGTCAAACCCCCAAGGTTCATCCGCATCAATTAGTTCTTCGTACGCTCCCCAAAATTGCAAAATATGTAGTCCATTGGTTAAAGGCGCTAACATGGCGACAAAACAGCCCATCGCCAACTTCCAGCCGTGACCACCCCCCGGTAGTAACCGTTACTTCCTCTATCTCTTCGTCCCCTACTCCTACACCTATTCGTAAGAATACACCGCTTGCAGCTATCAATTGGAATACCAGTAATATTCAATTACTCTACAAGCACGAGGATGGTAGCATCAGATTCCGAGAAACCGATGGGTTGAAGTGGGGGGAAGAGTCCTTACAAATAACCGGCTTGAAACCCAAGGACGATTCTGGGTTTTCTGCAGTAAGCTGGGTCTTTGGTAACGTGCGACAGGTATGTACATCCTCCATAACTCCACCACTTCTCATTCTAATGCTTTGTTTCAGGTACGAGTGTATACCGTGAGTGGAAGCAACTCTCTGTGGGAATCCGTTTGGAATAGTAGCGCCCAATCATGGTATAGCCAGGATATATCCACAGCGCTAGATCCAGTTGCCCCAGGAAGTTACTTGACGGCCTACAGCTGGATTGATGGCAATGATTTACGGATCCGAGTTTATTACCAAAGAAAAGATGGATACATCCGAGAGGCAGCTTTTGACAATGGTAAGGGCTGGGGAAAGGGCGTAGAACCGAAACAAGGCTTCCCACAGGCAAGGAGTGGTACTGGATTGGCCATTGTCTCCTTCCCGGACACGAACGAACGGGAAGCAAAATTATTTTACCAGAGCATGGGAGGGGTGTTGACGTCTTTTGATTACAAACGAAACGCTACCGCCGATGGCAGTTGGCAGAATCAAGATCGTGGGTTCCCCGCCCTATCTCCGAGAATGGATATAAGATCTCTACTAACAAATTTCCATCAAACAGCAGCCGTAAACCACGGATCTATACCAGACGGAACACATATTACTGCCATACTCAACACATCTGGAGACAAGACGCTGCGAATATACTTCATCCGAGATGGAAGATTGACAGAGCTCTGGTGGATTAAAAAGTCGGGATGGCACGAATGGGTCATGCACGATGCCGCAGCGCTAGGCGTTGCCGCAGTATCTGACTCTGATGATGTCCACGTCTTCTTCCAGACCAAGAGGGAATACCTCTCAGAAATGGGCCTGAACCGGTTAGCTAACAAGTGGCAATTCATCGAGATAATATAGAGCCCGTGGGCGAAGTTGCCCTAGCATGCCACAAGTTACTTGAATAATCGAACCTTGCACTGAGACCTCCAAAATTCCTCTCTTCGACATGAGATGAAAGTACTGCGAAAGCCGACCGCCTCAGCCCCAGCTTAAGATAAAAACAAAAGTGTCAACCCCTACCAGCAAGGGCAGCTCTGGCGCCCTAGTGCAAGGTTCAATCATTCAAGTTCCTACGGTAGGTTACCTAGGGAAGGGCTATGGAATATACGATTTTCATTCGTCTAGGGGAAGTTCCTGACCGTTTTATGGGGAGATTCATTTTCTTATGGGGAGATTCATTTTCTTTTATCTAACATTTACAACCCCATTTCAAAGTACCGTTTTTTTTCGGTCTTTTATTCGTTGGGGGTGGGTGACATTTTTTTCGTCTAGTTTCCAGTATATGGCGATTTCCAAAACATTTGAGAAACCAAACGAACTTGAAAAAAAGAATGAAAAAAGATTATGCCTTAGATAGCTCCAGACACACCTTCCAAGCTCTACGATGATATTTTGTTGGCTACATGGGCAAAACAAATCTAGGCGGGTCCGATCTCCAATACACCACTCAAAGAATGCTTCCCGTTAGCCCGTCTTCTTTTTATGGCGGCCAAAGTCATCTTGGGCACCCGAGTTTTTTTTTAAGTCCGCTCAGTTCCTCAAGTGCTTTTGAGACCGCAATAATTGCTTTATCAGCCAAGTTCGTTCGCATAAAGTGATGCCGAAAGGTCTGTGGGCGCAACGATCTGCACTTACTATCGCTTATTGTCCCGCTAGCGATAAACCAACACCAGAGGTCATTGTGGGTGGTGAGAAGAAAAAAGCAAATCTGAAACTAATTTTAACACTATTGACCCCTCACCTAAGCAATTATCTATTCTTTTTCTCCAGGAAGATCTCACCGGGCCGTATGAGCGAGATGCGGCACTAGAAATGCTCCTAACTTTGGATAAAACTGCCCTTGCACTCAACAACCCCCTCTCTACCTATTACGACCATCGCCTACTCTTGTTTTAAGTTTCCCAAAACGGTTATATTATCCCCACTTCATGGGTGGAAGCCCACTCCGATTGGCTGGGATATATCGTCCCGAGTTATGATCAATGAGTAAAAGAACTTTTTTGTGAGCCTTATTGCTTCAACCCTAACCTTGATGTTTGACCACAAGCGGAACCGCATAAGCCTCATTTCACCTAATTCGACCACCAGCGCCACAACCCGTAAGTAAGTTGTCACCACTTACTAATAAAGCTATATTTCAAATAGGCTCAAAACCCCACCCACACACACATCCCCTAGCGCCCAAGATATCTCCATTGCATCTCAATTTCCATGCATCCCCAACCTATGTGTAACTCGAACCCTATTGACTAGCTTACCCACTCCCGCTGAAACGCTCCGTCACGATGTAGAACCTTCTTCTCGTTGCCTGATTCTTCTCACTAGCTCGTTGAGACCAAAGTGTTACAATCTGTACTGTACACCCCCGCCTCACTCCTCTCACAATGTCATAACGTTGACCGCTGCTGCAAGCCATCAAAATTCTGAGGATCCGGTAAAAAAAATTGTCCGTGTGCAATGCCAGTCCATTTTACAACCTAAGGGCGTTATCGGCAGAGCACGTGCCGCTAACAGTCAACCTCTTCCACGCGGTTAAAGTTGCCAGAACGGCACGTAATAATATGACGGAAGGGAGTGAAGTTTGTTTCTTGGCTACTATTGAGTGGCATAGAGCATACTTCACTACCTGAGCACAGGACGGTACCCGGCTTTCCCTTCTTACCTTTTTCCTCCTCACAGCGCAGACGATTATCAGTGTCGTGCAAAGCTTACTAGAACCGATACTGGGGGCGCTTGGGGTCATCCACGAACAAATAGCGTCCATCGGTGTTTTCGATCATGGAATCCATTCTCAAACTACCAGCCAAGGTATGCCTTCCAGAATATGAAAAAACCCGACCCCAAAAAGAAATGTAGACCAAAAACTCTTTTCTTGTGAAGAAGGCGTACCGTGTACTAATTATACCGTCCGAGAACTCCGAACCTCCGTGTTGCCCCTCATACAGTGTGGTTTCTTGCACCATCTCACAAGAGCTATCACCGCCACAACTGCTTCACCACCCGTTGAGACATTAACAGGCCCTTCCCCGACCCAGCGCCGATCTCCTAACCATATTTAAATTATTGGATAAGGTTTCTCCCGTAGGCAAATTGGGTATCGTGTATCGTATGGCTAGCTCCCGGAGGTGTATTGTACGATATGCGCGTTGCCACCACCAAAGAGCGAAGTGCAGAGAGTTCTATTGGCAGATGTAGGGTTTGGTAGCCTGGTGGTTTATCTTTCAGTTGTGCCTCTAGGCTCGGACGGGGCGTAGGTAATAGACTGGACATGTAGTATTCGCCGCCATAACACACAGAAGAGAGCATGGCAACTCTTGGCTGGCGCCTGAGAGCATCGTCGGGCTTCCAAGCATGACATTAGACCATATCCCGTAATAGCATATCGGCATAATACGAGACCTGAATATCAGTATAACATTGTATCACCCACTCACATAGTTACTATACCCAGCCCCCATGAACAATTGGTCCAGCAACTACCTGATACCATAGCAAAGGGGGCATCGACCCCATACTATAACACCGCAAGATTGCCTGCAGATCTATACCAGCGGCGCCCCCACCGACACGTAGTAGCATGACGTTTCCTTCTTACAAAGCACTTCACTCTTCCATTGACCTAGAAAAAGAGCCATGCGGAGGCCGCCGATATCAGAAAAGTGCCGGGGCAGCGAGTGTATAACTTAGTCAATACGTGGACCCTGATAAGGTCCCTCTTGACCGATATAACGGGGTCAACCTCAAGGTATTGGGCACAAATTCAGAGAACAGCTGAGGGTGATGGCCTTACGAGTGATCTTGGGTGACGCAAAAACTGACAGGAATCCGTCAGGAAAATATCCCATTGGTGTCTGAAACAAGAAAATTCATTGCCGCTGCCGTCACGCTAAGCCTCCTTTAGAAAAAATTGAGAATACGAGTATCTAAACCAATCCCAAGTGCTTGCACATTTGCGCACTAAAAAGACTGAAAAATCATATTTGCTGATCCAATATGATCAGCTCGTGGCTGCCCAATCTGGCCTTAGCGCGCCTGCAACCAATTTCATTGTTTCAAACCCCCAAATGGTATGGCCGAGGCTCAGCCCACCGAAGCCTCAACATTGAGAGCTCCCCAGTTACACCAGCAACAGCCTAGTTTGCCCCCCATACTTGGGTTCCACTACTCTCACTATTCTTGCTTCCAGTGCCTGACAATTCCTGTCACTGCGGCAGCGCAAGAGGGAACACGACTGGCCCCCAAGCCCTCGAGGTCCCATATCCGTAGCCTTAGTTTCTGTTTCCGCATTTTTGACTCTGGAGTCCTTAGTTGAACTAGCTGCTATTCTGTCCTACTCACCATTAGGTGCCCTTGCAGAAAGAAAATCAGGAGATGAAGAAACAAGCGTAGAAACATCCTTACTCTTGCATCTAAAAAGTACTAAATAATTCCTCCAGGCTGTCCAAGTCTATAAGGCTTAGAGCTTCTCAGCATCTAAACCCTTCCTAGACTTTGCACTGTAGACCAGAGATTCGAGACACCTTTTGCGCTAACTAAACTCAATGTCCAGGCCAGCCAGCAGGTGCTGTTGCAGAACAGAACAATGCAGGATTTAACTCGCAGCGAGGTGGTGAAGAGGAGTTCTGTATGCCCATTCAGAGCATCTATAAAGCCATAAACTGTAAAGGGAACTGAGCAACTCCCCTGTGCTCAAATATCGAATTCATCATGATTCCAAACTTCAAACTAGTCCAGCCGACTGCCCTCCACTAATCAAGAAAATCAAAGCAAGTGGGCTATCCGCTCCCAAGACAGTACATTACACTGTATCCACCGAGTGATTGCTTATGAATATGACCGAAGGGGGCCACCTACAAGCTAGACTTCAAGAGAAAATTGGTCGAGCAGCATACAGTACTTCCAGCTCCCAATCCTCAACGCCCAGAAACAAGTTATACAACCCTGACAAGCACACTTCCTATCGCATTTGTGAGGACACCATCACGAACTCTCCTCCAACCAACCCACCCTTTCACCCAACCTCACTTAACCTCAAACTCCCACCTCTGCACTTCCAAGGCCCCCAGAATCAATCGAGCCAGTGATCTCACAGCAACGCACCGGGTATGAAAGTGTAATTAATGAGACCTTAAACTTCGGCCACACCATCACTCATCCCACAACCCCAACCTAGATCATAATATACACAACACTATATTATACCAAGGGAAAGGAGGAGAGAAAAAGTTGCCTTCCAACGTTCTGCATTGCTGAGCCCAGGACAAAACAAATATCGGCCGAGGGGCTTGGAATAAATGGCAAGTCAGGGCAGTCCGCCTCTAGAACAGCAAGCAATAAATGACAGTATAATTGCCGGCGGATTTAGCAGTCAAACCCGCCATCCCCCTCTGCGATTGCTTCGCCCCAAGGCTTTCCTTTGTTTGGACTTTCACAGGGGCCACCCACCAAGGTAGGCGTAAGTATAATGTAAGGCATATCCCACATTTATATCCTCACGCGCCTCCTAATGTCCCCACTCAGTATGAATCGCACGGGGCCTTTATCGTTCTCGTATTCGTATTCCAAAGTTTGATGCCTTGAGTCTGCCTCCAGATGTGAATAATATATGCAACCGATAACCTACTGGATCGGGGGGGGAGTGGACCAGGTACGGATGCGAGCTGACCTGCGAATTTCTGAGCAAATCTCCACTACAAGAAATTTCGGCAGGAGGGAGGGAGCCTCTGCATTCAGCTCAAAACGGGCAACTCTAACAAGATGCGTTATCAGAGAAATCTCCTGCCCTCCTAAATCTCCTCTTCTCAGTATTGGATGTTAACTGGGACTTCCGGGTTTTCTACGTTTTTGGTGCACTCTGACAGATTCGCTTCCCCGTCCGAGCCACTCCCCGGTCCAAAACGCTGTGTAAGAGGGCCGAGTCAAAAAGTTTCGTCCTATGCTCGTTCTGCATCAAAAGTATCTATTTTCACTACCCTCTCTGAGAGCACAATGCTTATGAGAATCCGCCAAAACTTGGCAGTGAATTAGTGAGCCTATAGACAACATGGGGGATATCACAGAATCCTTAAATATTATTAAGCCAAGAAAATTTCATCTAGGCGCAAGGTATCGGTTGACATACACTTTTTTGTATGGGCCCCATACAAAAATTTAGGCACTTTCACACCAGTTAACTCAATCAGAAACACTGAACACAGCTTTGACCCCTGCACTTCTACTTCTAGACAGAAATTATAGCTGATGGAAAAATTTAAAGTGCTTTCAAGAGGGTGGTATTGGGAATTGCTCATTTGGGAATGGCCATTCTTCGCTAGACGCAGAGTAAAAACCAGTGTCAGGGGGAACATTTTGACCCAGTGCTATATCATAACGCGATGTTCTGAAGCGGTCATACTTCCCCCGCCTCCTTTTACATACAAATAATTCTCCCCCGCATAAAAGCAGGCAATCAAGGTACCTCGACCGAATACAACCCACAAAGACCACGCTCTACGAGTGATCCCTCATGACTATCAGACCAATCAATAAATCGTAGCACATATCCCATCCCCATGAACACGAACAGAACACAATCCTATAACCCTCACGCCAGCCAGCCATGAAGAGAAAAAACAAAAGCTCAAATCAACGCTTTAAAACAACCCATTGGAAAGCAGGAAAAAATAAGCCAAAGCGCAAGATATACATGATAAGAGAAAATAGAGATTATAACATAAATAAACCACTACCTATCACATAATCCCAGAAAGTATCTCTTTTCCCAAAACTCCTATCTCCCGCTTTACCGCCCCACGGCAGGCCTCTTCGAATTCCCGAGTGACACCCGCGACAACAACACGGCGCACTTTTCCATCCGCCTTAAGGAATGCCTCGCCAACGCCTTGGGCGCACGCAGCAGGAGTACTGACGAGGCTCAATACACGGGAGTACGCGTCTATGAGCACATCACAGAGAGTGGCAAAGGTCTCGTAGTAATCTGGTTCGAAAGGGAGAGGAGGAGTAGAGAGGTAGAGGTATTCCGACTCGGGTGTCAAACTAGGGATGGGGGGGGGCATGAAAGGTGGGGGGGGAGTATTCGTTGTAGTTGGCATGAGCGGGGAAAGTGTATCAAGATCCATGGAAGCTGAAGGTGTAGTGGAAAGATTGTTTGATGAACCTGAGGCAGGCATGGCACCCAAGCTCATAGTTGAAAGATTACTGCTGCTGTGGGGTAGGCTTGGCATGCTGGGTATGCTAGGAATACTAGGTACCGCGGGTACCGCCGGAAGGGCTGTTGATGATCCGGAGGCAGAGCGGACACGCTCCGCAGCAACATCCGAGTTTGAAGTAGACGGCGGAGTGATTGTGGACATTGCCGGAACAGACGTGGCCGCAGAAGATCCACGACGAGGCTTTGTTGAGGAGCGAGAGAAAAGTTTGGGTAGGCGAACGGATGAGAAAGTCGAGGTTGTGTGATGAGAGTGGTGGTTGGAGGATATTGATGAACTATGGGAACGGGTTGTTGGTTGGCGGGAGGGCGGAAGCGCTATGTGAGTCTCGTACTCCTGGAGAAGATGGTTGAATGCTTTGAGGTAATCGAGAGGGGAAGATGTTCCCATGTCTAGAATGGAAGGAAGCGAGTTGCCGAGGATGAAATAGTTGTTCGCTCTAGGAACTCGTTAGCCGATGGCAATATAAGCGCAATCACAGAATTTAAAGACCTTCGAGCCAATTTCTTGCCGTCATGATACACCATCCTCTGTAAATCTGCCTTTGTGAACAGAACAGTGTTGAACCAATAGACCCTCCCTTCATGCCTAACAAACAATGAGCCTAACAATTCCCCGAGTGTTTCACATCTTAGTAACTCACGCTCTCCTCAGGTAATCCAACGTCGCAATCCGTTTCGTTGCAACCTCGTGAACAGTTTCATAGAGAGCATTGGGGCTCTGTGGGCCATTCCCCACACCTCCTCCAACAGCGCCAATAGCCATACCACCACCCAATCCACCGGGCCCCGTAGTAACAAACTCTGGAACTCTAGTGGTATTAGATCGACCAAACATCCCCTTAGCAGTTGACGACACAATTCCCCCAGAATTCTGATGCTGTGTAGGTGTCCTAGGATGTCCGGATCTATTCTGTGAACTAGCAGCTTCAGCCTCGGAAGGTCTCCGCTTCCTATTACCGGTAGACGTTGAACGGGATAAAGAAAAGTAGCCACCAAAGGACGAAGTGGTTGTTGAAGCGTTTTCCTCTGGAGTTGACGCGGACGTTGTGTGGGAAAGGAGGCCCTTGGTGATATAAGCGGGCGTGGAAGAGAGGGACGGCTTACGTCCGTGGTGCATCCTATGTAACAATAACGGGGCAAGATGCACCGCGTTCGGAGTGGTGGTGGGTAAAGGGTTTGAGTTATGTGGGTGGGTGTGTGCGCGCAAGACAATATGCACAGCAGATGTGGATCTGCAGGCGTTCCCTTCCTTTTTGCTTCTTTTCTTGCCCTTTCTTCCTTCCTTTTCCCCCTTACAGGTGCGTCTTTACACCTAAACAGACCTTGCCTTGTGTAAATGAGGGCAAGAAATGGCAATAAGGAGATCCGGAAAGGATAGCAGCGGATCACAAAGCTGACAGGGACCAATGCCAGGGGAAGAGAAGCACGGGAAGGGTGCAGGACCTGTGAGTATGATACTAACAGAAAAAGCGGCGATATAGGGTAATAACCACAAAACCAGTTGAATACAACGAAAAGAAGAAAAAAAGTGATAGCTGGAAGCAACTGCAGGACAGCGGAGAAGATGGAAAAGAAAAGGAAAGGGGAACTGATGGATTAACGCCTGAACCCTCAGGGTTAGGGGATTTAAATCAGCCTGTTGGAGGTTTCGAAGAAATCTCCGGGCGAACCAATAGACGCCTCTTTATTCGCCTTTCTTTTTCTAAGGCTGTTATAACCTCTCGAGTAATCTTTCGTTCTCCCGATCCTCCCTCTTCCCCAGTCCTACAAGTACGGTACTAGTACAAACCTCTTCTCAAGGAAACCCCCCCTTTCTCCCCGTACTGTGGGCAGGAGTGAAAGGAACTTGATGAATTCAAGTATTCGCTCTTCCCCTCACTTAACCCTCTTTCCCCTGAGATTCAGAGCTTTCCCCTGTCATTCGGTTTTGGCCCTTCTTAGCCTCAAGGCTTGACTTTTATGATTTATCCCTGTTTACTGGATTCAGGGTCCATCGAGCTAAACCTATTATGGAGCAAGACATACTTTTTTTGCTTGGAATGTTGGGTGTGGTGGGGGGCGCCAGCTCCCAACAACCTTTTCCTCTCGCCCGTTAGTTCTACCCATAAAGGTTACGATCCTACTCTACATTACTTCTTCGCCGGTCCTTTAACTCAATTCCGTCAAAAATGGCGGACTCACTACCAGAGCATCCTCCTAAGGTTCCAATTCCTATGAGTGATGATAGGATATGGATAGATGGCTGTTTTGACTTTGCACACCATGGTGATTTCTCCCGTCAGCCTCAACTTTGTAAGCTAACATTTTTCAGGTCACGCCGGTGCAATGCTACAAGCGAAACAGCTCGGCAAGTACCTTGTAGTCGGTGTCCACAGCGATGAAGAAATTCTTGAGAATAAAGGCCCTACTGTAATGAATCTTAAAGAACGGTTAGAAATTTCTACTACCTGTATTTACGACTAAATTGTACTGATAAATTGTAGAATGGCTGCCGTAACAGCATGCAAATGGACCGACCTCCCGGTCCCTGGGGCCCCCTATGTCACATCACCGGAGTGGATGGATCTCTACGGCACCCGTTATGTGGTCCATGGTGACGACATCACAACCGACAGCTCAGGAGAGGATTGCTACCGAATTGTTAAAGCTGCCGGTCGTTTCAAAGTTGTTAAGAGAACTCCGGGTATTTCTACTACTGACCTTGTCGGACGGATGTTGCTATGCACAAAGACGCACCACATCCGAGATCTCGGGAACCTACTTATAGACCAGACAAGCGAGGAGGGCAGGGAACTTTTGGAGAGGACAAAGATGTACGCCTCCGACTCATTTGGTGTTGTCGGCAAGGGTTCCACAGTGTACAACTTCATCGCGGAACAGCCAGGAGGCAAGTGTGTTCCAGTAGTGTCAGGCGTCGGCTCGAAGCCCGGACAGAGGGTTGTGTACGTCGATGGCGGTTTCGACCTCTTCTCTAGCGGGCACATCGAGTTCCTGAGGAGAGTCATGGAGAGGGAGAAGGAAGAGGGGCACGAGGACATTTATGTTGTAGCAGGGGTGCACGATGACCGAACAATCAACCAATGGAAAGGATTGAATTATCCTATTATGAATATGTTTGAACGGGGGCTTTGTGTGCTACAGTGTAGGGTTTGTATCACCCTCTCCTTGTTCATTGTAGGTTTAGAAACGCTGACATGTGGATAGTACATTAACTCGGTCGTTCTTACGGCACCCTTTTCCCCAACTCAAGGGTTTTTGGAAACATTACCTACAGGAGTGCCATCAGTAGTGTACCACGGGCCCACCACTTTCATGCCCGGAGATGAAGACCCGTACGTTACCTCCCGCAATTCCTAGCCCAAATCTAACTACCAAATAGGTACGAGGAGGCAAAGAAAATGGGCATATTTCAGGAAATCGGGAATCATGAGTTTTCTGGCGTTAACGCTGGTGAGATTATGGGAAGAATATTAAAGCAGCGTCAATTGTACGAGGAGCGCCAGCGGCGGAAAGGTGTCAAGGCAGAGATCGAGACACAAATCATCAATTAGCCGCACTCATGTGCCAAGTTCAGAAGTTTTATTTTTCATTTTTTTCCATGTAGTACTACTGTAGTTATCAAGTAGAATAAAAGCGCGATTCCACCATGGGGGAGAAAGGGAGGAAACCCCTGGTGTAGGAAGCAATACTCGAGTAAAGAGGGTGTGTGGGACCCCTTACCTAAGAACGACTAGCGTGCGAATACCAGCATTAAAACCTATCATGGCCCTAAACTTCAAAATGGTCTGTTTGATTGCCTTCTACCTATCGAAAATAAACAGATATCACAGATGTTTGGCTACCACACTCGTAGTGCACTATATGTAGCAGTATGATACTACAGTTCATGCTAACCCGGCATCCGGGAGCAGAGCCCAACTCGGTCCCTGTCACGCCAAGAGCTCACATCAACCACCCCACCACCCCACCACCCCACCGCCACCACTGATAATACCACTGTCATCACCACACACAACAAAACCCCCACCACAAGCAGACCCAAAATGGCCATCCCATCGGTAACTCCAGAAACCCCATTCCTCGCCTCCAACCACCAAGACTCCAAAAAGCACCTCCTCCTCGCAACAACCGGCTCCGTAGCAACCATAAAACTCCCACAGCTACTAACCCACCTCTCCCAAACATTCTCCCCAAAAGCCCTAACAATCCATCTCCTCCTCTCCCCCTCAAGCAAGAACTTCCTCTCGCCCACGGACCTCGACCAAGTCAGCAGGAACCCGCTCGTCTCGCGCCTCTGGAGCGACGCCGACGAGTGGGCCTTCCCGTCGGGCGTGTACACCCGCGAGTGTCCGGTGCTGCACATCGAGCTGCGGAAGTGGGCGGATATGCTCGTCGTGGCCCCGCTCAGCGCGAATACGCTTAGTTCCATTGTTGTTGGGCGGTGTGATGGCTTGTTGTTGAGCGTTCTGCGCGCTTGGGATTGGGGAGAGCGGGGAGGGGGAGGGGGAGGGGTTGTGGTTGCGCCGGCTATGAACACGCTTATGTGGACGCATCCGGTTACGGGTGGGCAGGTGGAGACGCTGAGGGGGTGGGGAGTGGAGGTTTTGATGCCGGTGAAGAAAGTGCTGGCCTGTGGGGATGAGGGGGTTGGAGGGATGGTTGGGGTTGAGGTAGTTGTTGAAGCCATTGGGAGGAGGTTAGCGATTTTGTCGGTGGAAGGGGAGGGTGAGAAGGAGGGTGAGATTGAGGCGGTTGAGGGATAGGCTGTCTCTTTGGGTGGCTCTTATGTGGCTTGATTGGGATTTGTGGAGTTTGTTCTCATTAAACTTTTGGGGGTGGGTTCCGGTATTAGATATCTTTGCTGTACTAACAGGTAATTAGGATGTTTTCTAACACTTTTAATTGTGACAAAGCGTTAGGTATCCGCTAATATGAAATATCTGCTTAAGAAGTAATGCACCCATCCCTGTTTTCAACCCTTCGTAACGCCCTTTGCCGACGTCCTCCAAGACCCCATAGCCCTTCCTCTCCATATAATCCGCTCCTAACAGCCATATACTCTCCAAAAAGCCCTCCCCCGACAGCGAGAAACCCCACAGCCCAAGCACACCACTTGAAGTAATACCAGCACTCTTTGACATCCTTAAGGTTCATCTTCCAGATCATGTGAGCCAAACTCCCCGCCGCCCCCCCACAAGAAACCAAATAAAACACCGGGCCACATCCACTCACTACCCCCGCACCCGCCAGTAAACCAACCTGCGCAACCCCAACCGCAGACATAAGGTACTTCGCATGTGCTTCATGCTTGACAACAATAGACTTTACCCCTGCCTTAACATCATCCTTAACATCTTGATGTGCATAGATAGTATCATACAATACCGTCCACGCAACATTACTCCCATATAAACACGCAGCGGTGGCCATAACCAGCCCATCCAATCCCAGCCCCACAGCAGGAAAACCCAGAAACGCACCCCAAGAAAACGCCAACCCAAGCACAAACTGCGGATAATGCGTGGCCCGCTTCATGAGCGGATACACCGCCACCACCGCCAATGATGGGATCCCCCAAATTATCGTCTCGACGGGGAACTGCACGAGCACAGCCAATCCCGCGAGTAGCTGTACGGATGTGAATGCCAGAGCATTAAACGGGGTAATCGCACCACGGGCGATCGGTCGGAACCTAGTTCTCGTGACTTTTGGGTCTATGTTGCGGTCCCAGAGGTCGTTGATTGTGCAGCCGGCTCCACGCATAATCAGCGCGCCGGTGGCGAAGAGGAGAGTCGTGCCGAGCACTGTTGGGAGGGGAGTTATTGGATCTGTAAGGGTTCCAGCGAGGAGTGTTGACCAGAGGCATGGGAGGAAGAGGTAGATTGTTCCCGTCGGCTTATCGAGGCGGACAAGCTCTGCATAGGGGATTGCTTTCCGGGGAAAATAGGAGAGTAGGCCAGACTTTGGGGGTTCGTAAATCTCAAGCGGGGGTCGGGAGGTTTGTGGGGTGCTGGTGGTGCTGATTCGGGATATGGCAATTGGGATGGGTTTGCAATGTGGTATTGAGGGAGGGCGAGTGATTGCTGTTAAATTTCGTGGGGAGAATCGAGACGGCGTTCGACCGATTGGGTACGCGGCCTGGCCCACGACGCCCGACCATAGTCGTGGGAGCCTAGCAGCCATCATACGGCTGTGGGCGGAGGGCGATAAGGAAAACTGGATTGGATTTGGAGGATGTTACTAGTCGTCAAGGAATTGGTATGCCCGGACATTCCTTTAGAGGAGAGCCAGGTGTATTGCTCACTCCCTCAGCTCCCTAGAGTGTCTTCCTCTTAAGAAGTGAAAGAGTATTGAATATGTCCCGACAAGTTCGTGCGAAGTTCACAATGTTTGAGGCGGGCGAGGTGTGGTTAGAAGGAACAAGCTTTGAGGCTCAAAAGCTTAACTCTCATCTGGATCAAAGATTAGGGCCAGGGGTGCGGATAGCACTCTAAGCCTTGTGATCCTTGGTGCGGTAGCGGGTTTTTTTCACCATTATCATATTCTGGACCGGCATTCCGAGGCTTACCGTACTACCGATCTAGTCCGGCCCTCAAATGCGGGTAACGTCCGGTTCGCGACGGACGAGCGTTCCGAAAGTGAGGTTATGCCTGACGGCAAACTTGAGCCTTGGGCGACTCAGGACCCGCCCTAAGGTAGGCTAGCGCGTTGTACGATATGAATAAATAAGAGCCTACTTCCCCTTTATTCGACGCCTATCCCTCCTTCTCACTAGAATTACAGTTATTTAGAGGTGAAATTTCCCTAAGCATCCTACTCCCTTATTGACAACACATTGATACTGGCAGGGAGAGCTCTGCGGATGAAAGCCGAACAATGATCTTCACCGAGGATTTTCCGAGACACGGTACTGTATCATATCTAACGGTAAGGTCCTAAGTATGCCCGATGATGTATTCCAAGTTTCTAACACTTGTCTAGTCAGGTGGTGTGTGGCGCCGATGACCTTGTGACGAACCTAATTCCTTCGCCTAAACAATACGAGGGGTGGTGTTTTGGAACAAATACTGAGGAGGTTTGCCTTACTATGCCTGGTATGAAAAGCAGGCCTGTTGAGCTTCCTCCGCTTAGTCTTAGGGCTCTCTCGACACCAGATAGATACTCAAGTAGCCAGGATACCGGTAATTTATTGAATTGACGATCTCTCGGACAATGCGCCTGCGCTATTCGCTACGGAAAGAGTTCGACATACTTTTTCCTTCACAAATTTACGTATCAGTGTGGCCGTTTGGCTGCATAATTCGCTTTGGCACACAGCTTCAACCAACCAAGCCAGAGTTCGACAGACGGATGATAAACCCTAGGCGCAGTGCGCCCTATCGAGTGTCGTGCTGTAGAAAGTTTGAACATACCACTTTCACTTACCTTTCGTCATGTGTGACTTTAGGGCGAACTGACAACATGGAGGATCCCTCCCAGAACACCAAGAACTTGAATACCGGGAGGAGAAAAATCTGCTAGGACTTTAGAATTTCCTTTCTCGGCTACGCGATAGGAAGCCCCCCCAAACTCCGCTCTTAGTTGAATCGAGGCGAAAGGGATAGGCACAGCACCTGACCAAGAGAGACAACTACAACGTCCTGGCACATTTTCCTTCCATTTGAGTTTTTGTTGACTTCCCATCGGTACTCGCACAAGTGCTAGGGGAGGCGTTCTAGTACAATACAAAGGCAGTTAACCAGAAAACACTCCCCGTCTAGTGCGAAAATATCTCCCGGATACTCGTACTGTGCTCGGGGGGTCGTTGAGGGCCGGAAAACTATTTCTACAATAGTAATCCCATGCAATTCTATATAAAGACAAGGGTTCTATTTTCCGGTCTTTAATAACCCCCCAGTACCAGCAACCACACCCGAACTTAGCAACCCGGCAAGGTCTTTTTGTGGGTTTGCACAGCCCAATTCCACGGTCTGAACAGTACGAATGCAGGCGCATCATGCAGTACTCAGTTGTAGTCCGGGTGCAGATTGTGCTGTTTTCTATGACAACTACTATTCCATGGCTGGTGCCTAGTGTAACATGATGTGTCAATCTGTCGCTGGAAGCTCATAGCTAATCACTCGTCGGACGATCACACACCCCGGCCAGCTCCAACCGGGCACTTTGCTATCAGCTACAGTATTAACTAAGAAACTAAGTTATCTATAAACAAAAATATTCGCCTTATCCTCCTACATCAGAGCCGCAAGTGCGGGGTACTGTCTGCCTAGTGGCCCTCATCTCATTGTCTCAGCCTTCTTCCCATATTCCTAATGTGGAAGGCGTTCCGTATGAACTTTTTGAGTGTCAGCAGAGATATCCCCGCGTGGACCCTTCGATTTCATAGCTATGACCCCCTCAGACGCTCCCTTCCCAGGAGCTGCCGGGATCTGCTAATGCGATACGATCAGAAGCGTCCTCACTCGCACATTTGGGCCGGTGAAACCTGTGGGAAAGGCTGGCATAATTATCGAGAGATGAAGCATTCGAAAGGAATGGTCAATTGAATTGGATTGCAGGTCTATCGGAGCCGCCCCTCACAGATCGCTCTTTAAACAAAAACTGGAGACTACAGTCTGCTACTCGAGTATAGTGAAACCCCGGCACAAAGAGTACCGGAAGCACGTATGAGCCCTTAAGGAAATGGGATCCGGTCAATTTTTCCTTCGTTCAAATTATCGATTGACAGAAAAGTCCAGTCCCTTACAATCGCACGCTGGCCATTGCTCCCGGATCACTCAATCACGACCCAGCATTATAGGTAGGTACCGTTGCTACAAATTGGAGATTTAGTTGTTCCCAGGTATTGTAGCTGCTGTCACCAAGCGCCGCATCTCCCTGAGCAGATCGCTATCTATTCCCAAACTCGATTGACAACTATATCGCCCTCTCCATTGGCGTATCTGAGCAATTGTTCGATCCGTTGCTTAGAGGCATCCTTGGTGAGGTGACACTGCGAAGGGACCCCATGAGAAGTCCTAGGCCCCGATGCCAGTGAACTTGGAGATGCTGGAGTTTTGTTGCACTGCACGTGAAAACGCTGAAAACGGCGCACAGCATCAGTCTTCCCCCCTTCACGCATGAAGGTAAAAATACCGGTAGAACTCGACCCCAAGACTTGCCGGTTGCTCTGGCTTTCGGCAACTCCTGAGAAAATTTGAGAATGATATATGTTTATTTGTTCGGAAAACGAGAAGGATCAGAGGCCAAAAAAAATTCAACCAAACATCGACCTTCAATCAACCTTCCTGCTTTAGAAAGCGGCACGATATTAAATGCATGTGCAGGCCTTTCTACTCAGGAACTTCCAATTCGCTTCTTTAAGGATAATCGGGGTAATATTTGAAACCGACGACTCCCGATATCCCACACTCGTTATTTCTTATTTGTTTAAAAATGTAGAAGAATGCTGTCCACGGTACGAGGAATGCTTGCGCCCCGAGATGCATGTTGGCACTAGCGCGCTAGACCAGCAGAAGTGACGCTGCCAGGGGATTGGCCAATTCCGCACATGATACACTTTTTTATACGATCTCATTTTTTTTGTCGGTGAATTGCTCTCGTTGAGCCGAGAGCAGGTTTTGCGCCAGTAAGGCGCGCACGCCCTACTCGAGTACTAAGGTGGATATTTTATTAGCCAGTAATTGAATTTCTTTCAGTAAAAAGTAAGGTTCGTGTGGCAGGGGTGACAACGACCTTGCTTTGTCGTGGGCAACCCGTTGGTGAGAAAAAGAAATATATCTTCTGGGGAGGGGATTTGGACTCCAGAATCCCCCCACCAGCGAAATATTCAGGCCACACCAGACAGTGATCAGCCTGGAGGGAAATATATGATCTTCGGCTAACCTTCCGATGCATTTTTCCATGCAAGTTGAAGTCGCCTCGTACCTCCACGTTCTGCAGCGTCAGTTTCAGGTTGCTCTTGCGTTTTGCAACCCCCTGACATCTTTACCAGAATTTATCACCAGTCAAGGCATGATAGGACATGACGGACACTATGTTTAGCCAGTAAGTCTACACCGGGCAGCTGTAGACAAATAGGGTAAGTGATTTCAAAAAGGACTCGGAAGTGGTCGCATGCACCGATAAGAGAATGGACATGGGCATACTAGTAATCATTTCTCTCTGATACCGCCTTTCTATAGACCAATCTCCGTGAGCTTGTCTGAATCAAACTTTCAATATAAAATAACAGGAGAGCCACTGGGGTCTTCAATCCTTTCTGACAAGAACCAGCCAGCCTACTATTGCTCTTCCTCAAACACATACCGTCCCTTATCCCGAATCTTCCATTCAAGATCCAAAATGAGCACCTCTCCGTTTAGTTCGACATCCGTCATCGTTTCTCCCGCCCATAGAGCCGGCTCCGGGAGGCCTGTTACAACCTCATACATGAGAGAAAGAGATCTCCATCGAGCAACGAGATACACCAACGAAATTGGTTACAACTCGAGAGGGTATGACTATCCCTACGACTCCTACGACCCCTACGATTTGGCTCTGGCAGAGCAAAGAGAGCTAGAGGAAATTCGATTGGCGGAATACCGGCGAAACGAATACCCCCGAACCGGAGCCGCGACCATTCTCACAACCGGAGCTGGGAGCATGCGAGGCGGTAAGACGGTATACCTTTCGTCTGGGCGGCCCGTCATGGACAGATATCCACAACTGGGACACGCTTCTGGTATCCGAACAGTCAGCGTTGAGAGACCAGGCCCCATCATCCACCGAGCTCCAACAAGATACACCAACCAACCAGGTGATTACGCATTCGGCGATTATCCCACCGACTATGATGGGTTCTCCCACGATGGCTATCGTGTCCCTGCCGGCGGTCGAGTTCGTCGCTATCCCACTAGATACGGCAATGGACGAGTATTTGGCGCTCCCGGGGGCTATGCGAGTGGCTATCGAGAACAAGTGGTAGTGGCCCCTTCTTACAGGACTACGCGCTACCATTGATTGCTTTTTGGGGAGACGGCTCCTTTCTCTCTCTCTCTGTTCCTTGAGGCTCTACTTCTGGACTAAGACGAGAAACCTTTGCTCGGTTCCTTTCTTTTGTGTTTCATATTGTGGTTATAGGGTGGATAAGGGATTGGTGTTTGGGAAGTTTTTTTTCTTTTTCTTTCTTTTTTTTCTTTCCCACTTTTCCTCATTTCGTATAGCGAGTGGTATGATACAAAATTTACTTTGAAAACATTTTAGAAGGTAGCATGCTTGGGATTTCTAGTTGGTCTGAGATACTGTGTTTGAGTCCTTTACCCATGGGCGTTCGAGCGACCAAATACGAACACAGTACAAGCAGTAGAAAAAGAAACCTTTGTTTTGGAGGGGCTATAGTAATTTAGTACTGCGGGGTGCTGTGCCGGTACTGTTCTCTACTCAAGGGAAACACATATCTGGACAACAATATACTCCCTCCCACCTGTGCCATAGTTATACCGTACAATCCATGAGTTATCGCACCAATAGCACTTTACCCCTCACTAACGACCAATCGTAGCCCCGCAGTGGCCTAGTGTGTCAAAAAGAACCTCAGCAATTGAGAGCAATACAATTACTACTCGAATCACGCGAGGCGAACCAGCCTTGCAACCAGCCCTGTGATGTCATACGGTACTTGCGCCCTATGGTACAAGAGTTTCTATGTACCGTACACAACACTTGAACTGTACTAGTACAGCACATACAAGTACGATTACTTGTGCCTGTAAGAACAGGAATGAGCGAGAATCGCGCTGGGAGGTCGGAAACCTCCCCCCCCCGTCGAGTACAGGGAAAGGGGGGGCATGGCTCTAGTAGGAGAGGGGATTTTAGTATCTGGGCGAGATTGTGGATCACTCTAGTGTTTACAGGAGAGTACCGGTATCTGTAGAGTCGAGCCTAGGATTTGAGAATAGCAGTCGCACGTCAGTCGCCAAACAATTATCGTAAAGAACTGCCATGTATCGTCCGTCCCTCCGACCTGAGGTGTTCATTAATGAATTCTTCGCGGTATAAATCGTGCCGTGGCTCAGAAGAGTGGTAGCAGTGAGCGCTGTAGACTGAAGGTGGGGGGGTCTTCTCACTACTTGCAATGTTGAAACGTTTTTTAAAAAAAAGCTGCTATTGCATCCCACCAAAATTTTGTTTCTTTTCGCTTGGATTTAGGCTGTATGCAATAGTAGCCTTTTTTTCCAAGACGCCTGAGCATGGGGGGAGTGGCAAAGTGTCAAGGTGGCCCGAAATTAAGGTTTCGGTTCTCTCCGGCTTGGCAGGGAAGGGTGGAGGACCGAGTATTAGAGTAGGGGTTTCTGGTGGCCTGTAGGTTTAGTATGATAATAAGATATCATGGTAGACAAGGACATTGAATGAGGAGTACTGTACAGGATGGATATGTATTTACAAACAATATTCAAAGTCTAGATCATCAAACTATATAACCAGTCCTTGCCCTAATGGCTCACTATTAGCGCTATATTCTTTCCCAATATATTAGAAATACAAGTAAATCATATACAAAACAAACTCAAAACCAAGCTAAAATAATTATAAAACCAAACAATAGAAGGGAACTAATAGAAGTCACTAATCACGCTACTATTGAAATTTCACAATCCAATTCTTTCAAGTATTAGAAAGGCATAATCTGATACTTGCAAGCTTTAATTGAGTCACCAAGTTCAATATCCTAAATCCTATCATACTAGATTATGATATGCACAAATTTAGATATAACAATATTGATAAAATAAGTTCAAAATACAAATTAAATGAATATTATAAAGTAAAGTAAAATAACTAAAAGCAATTATAATTAAATAACAAAATATAATAATCTAATTCAGTGAGAAAAGAAGATATTAAACTTCTCATTATTATGTAATAATATATATAGGGTGTTAGGATATTAACACTATTGTTTTAATGAATAAATACTTCCGAGTCTAGTAGTATTAGAATTGTGCCAATAAGGGCTACAAGGATGTCTTGTAACTATCAGTCCCAACCTCCTATTTCTTAAATCTGTGATAAGGTAGTAGACTAACTTTAAATACAACTCTCTTAATACTACAGTAGGAAGTTACCTGTCTCTCCCACAATGAGGCTCAGGGCCACCCATTACACTCCATGGGGTATCGGATTACCAGCTTTCACTTACTAATCTGGATTTGTTGTCATTTACAGATATTTTTTGGTAAATGTCCTACATTTAACCTATTTTTCTTCTCTCCCATTATGTTTTATTTTATTTTGAGGTTGTCATGCAGAATAAAGGTTTTCTATTTTTTTCCATCAAATAGTGGTGCTACTGCTACTTTACAATCCTTCGTGGTTAATCAGACATGATGGCTTGAGAGACACAATCACGGATGTGGGGTGACCGTTGCCCTGTGCGCGGGGTGTCAAATCAACGCGAACACTTGTGTGATACCTGGCAACCAAGTACCACAGCTGAAAGTATTTCCTTCGATAGCCACCAGGCCCAAATTATACGGCCAATTTCCCACCCCCACAGCAGGACCCTTTCGCTCTGGGAGTAAGCCTAAGTGTATTTTATTTTTGTTGTTGAGGTTGCCCAAATCATTATTGCTTGTATTAAGCTGCGAGGTGCAAGTTGTTCGCGTTAATTTGACGCGCTGCGGTACTTACTTTTCTAGAAATGGTAACGTGTTTACAGGCGTCAGGGTTACCCGGCCTTAGAAGCTAGGCGAGGTACCCGTTGCCACCCCCGAAAGCTCCTTCGCTGCTGTCCTACCTTTGACCAACCGTACTCTTCACTCATCAGCGTCTTCCTTTCACCTGTCGACAGTTTTCCTTCCCTCTCATTTACCAGCTCTTTTCTTTCCCCTCTTGCTCGTTTGTCCGATTTTGATATCAAAATTTGACAAAATTTGCCGAGGCTCTCAGAGTTCCTGCTTCAATTCATGTCGGCTGTTGGGATCCCAGTATTTACACCGATTCCGCCCGGTTTCGATGTGAAGCAGTTGGCTGAAGAGCCTGGCTCGCATTTTCATCTGGCTACCCGAGTCGATGCTCGCACACTTACACCCGATACTGCGGAACAATTTGACGAAATCTACCGTTCGCAGGTGCTACAGATTGGTGAGCCACTAGTTATTGAGAATTGGCATCTAAAAAGTAGATGGCCCGGACATATTTTCAAGAATGAGTGGTTGGATAATAATCTGGGGAGACAACGTAAGTTTGGTCCTTTACTCCCTTCCTTCTTCCTTCCCTCTTCTCACTACCCTTAGTGGCCAATCTTGTAAATGTTTGGCTAACGTCTTCTTATAGGTGTGCAGATTCGAGACCTTGTGAAAGGTACTGATGATGAGTGGTCCCTCGGCTGGTACCTGAGTAAATGCGGGACGTTGGCGTCCAAATTTACTCCGGAGAATTACAAAAGCTTCAAGCGCCAGCGACTTTACCTTAAGGATATGGATTGTCCATCGATATGGATGAAAAACCTAGGAGATACCTTGCCAAGAGGAACTTTCTACCTTGACCAGAATGCGGATCTCATGGCATCGCTGCCCGAGGAATTGCGGGCTGTGAATATGATGTGTTATGTCGGCCATGAAGGAACGTTCACTCCCTGCCACAAGGAAATGTGCTCCTCTATTGGGCAGAATATCATGGTTTCCGCTTCTGAAAATGGAAGATCTATCTGGTTCTTGGTAAAACCCGACGACCGCGCAAAGTTGGCTGTCTGGTTTAGGAGTGTTCTAGGGCAGGACCTCGAATTAGAGAACTACTTTGCTTCTATTGAGGATTGGAAGAAAGCTCCGGTTGATGTATGGATAGTGGAACAGAAGGTTGGCGACTTTCTGATTATTCCGCCGGCCAGCCCTCACCAGGTTTGGAACCAAGGGGATCTTACCATAAAGGCTGCGTGGAATAGGTGTACACCCGAATCGCTCAAGGTTTGTCTCTCGGGTGAACTTAGCATGAGCAAGTTTGCATGCCGCGAAGAGGCATACAAGGTTAAGACTATGGTGTATATGGCTATGCTAAAGATCGCAAGCGAGCTGGACAGAACTTCATCCAATGAAAATGAAGGCATTATACGTGACTTCCTCACTTTATATCCCCTCTTTGAGGCGATAATGCTGGACGAGGCCTTTTCACCTGAATTGCCAGTGCCAACGGTAGAAGACGTCAGCGCGGAATATGGGATTACCTGTTCATTTTGTAGTGGCAACATCTTCAACCGCTTTCTGTCCTGTCCGTCCTGCCCTCTCGGTGATGGCGATAATGCCGACCATTACGACATTTGCATGGATTGTTATACACTTGGGAGGCGATGTAAGTGCGATGCACCGCCAACATGGGTCCAACAGTACTCATGGACTACTCTTCAGAACGACCACGAGAGGTTTCGCCAAATATTCAATGGCTTCGTTGAAAGCGAGCGATTTGCTTCGATTTTTAAGCGCGCTGGGGTGGCCAGATCTACTAGAGAGTCATTGGAGTATTTAACAAGTATAAAAAACGTCACTAGGAAATCACGCGCGTGGGTTTCCCAGATATTATCGGACATGTATACCAGATATCCTGGACAGAAGAGGGGGGGGTTACGGGCAATCAAAGATGCTCCAAAGGTGAGTCTTTTTATTTATTTATTTCACCTCCCCACCCCGATTTTCCAAATTTACAGTGTATCTAACAGACAGCGGTGGCAGGATGAAACGGATGGTAGGAGTAATTGTCATGTTTGCAAAAACCCACATGCTCCAATCATATACGTTGAGTGCTCAAGTACGAGATGTAACAAACGCTATTGTTACGGTTATTTATGGAGAGCTCACTCCCAGAATCCTTACATGGTTAGTGGCCTCTGGGAAATCACTCCCGTGCATATCAATTCTGATTTTAATTTGGGTTCTAGATCCTGTCATCCATGAATTGGAGATGTCCTTTCTGCTCGAAACAGTGTACATGCGCTGCCTGTCTTAAGAGCGGCAGGAACGGGAGTAGAGCACGCCGGGAAAATCCCATCTGGCTTGGGTATAACACTCGTGCCGTCGCCGACCAGAGAAGTGAAGAGTGGTTGACCACCTTTGCCCAACACAATAAAAAGTGGGCAACCCCGGCTAGCGGCAGTGACGGTGCTTCTCAGAAGAGAAAAAGATCGGATGGCAGTGACGAAGACAGTGACGCGGACGTTGACGGCAGTGGTGGCAGCAGCGGCGGTGAGGCTGGCGATGGGGAGAGTGATGGCGATGGGGAGAGTGTTGGCGATGAGGACGGGGCTGTGGACGATGAGGAAGACGATGAATGGGAGGGGCTCGGTATGTAGCCTGGCTCAAATGCCCTCAAAAACCCCAAAGTGTTAACAGTTGGTCAAAGGCAAGCATCCCGGCCTCCTCGAATTTCCATCAGCGGTTGGAGTGAGAGGAGGTGATCCTTCTTTCATTTCTGGTAAGAGAAGTACCAATGTTAACCTTCTCGCATCACAGCTAGCTATTCTCGCCCGTAAGTGCGATCCTTCAACTGGAGAAACCGATAACGAAGGAGGGAGGGATACAAATGTTATAGGAAGGGGGTGGCGGGATCGAGATAATTCTTTAGCACTACTTGATAACCATAGCTTAGAAAACAATACTATCGCTAGTCCTCTTTCTCCCGGTCTTGATAACTCAGCTCTACGGTCGAACAACCTTTCCCAACTCGAGATGGACCCGCAGGCATTTAGAATCGCTGCCGGGCTTTTACCGGTAGAGGACAATATGTCCGTTCCTCTTACACAGCAGCCCTCGGGGGTCTCGCCCGAGGCATTGTCACTCCCATTGCTTCTGAGTGGGCCCGCGAAACTCGAAGTAGAGCGCACTGTGAAGTCACCTACGCCGGAACCGATTGAAACAAAAGCGGGCTGGGTCAAGAAGGCAAAATTAGCTAGGAAGAGGTTCGCGAACCTCCAGGCGGGCAAGAATAGGCGGAAGAGTTTGATTGTTAAGCTCAAGGTTGCCGTCGAGGAGTGGGAAGAAGCGCCAGTTCGGTCCGACGTACCGCCTAAGAAAATACTCTCCGAAGAGGGGGAAAGAGAGGATGAAACCCTCTCTGTACAACCTCTTTCACCACCGCAAATGCATGAAGGAGATGGCCTGCTGGAGGGCGACCTTGAAGAGTCTGCAGATGATATACCCTCCGATGGACCCCCACGCCGACGAAAAGCGGCGCCGAAGGATGGCGAGTACATCGCCAGAAACCGTACGGGCAATCCCCCGACCCCACTAATGGCACTCTCCTCTGTCCGGTCAAGACGACGAAGCCAATCCCTCCAACGCAGCGTCCACAATAGCAGCACCAAGAGCAGCAAGCACACGCCCCCACTCGAACAGCCCTCAACCCCTACCCCAGTTCCTCCTCCGCCAATAACCAGCCTAATACCCGCCGACTGGCCCTTCGCCATAATAATCACCGAAAAGCCTGACCGCCGCAAGTACGCCAAAACCACCACCACTGGCCGCCCTCGCGGCCGGCCGCGCAAGGTCCAACTAGCTGGCAAAGCGCGAGAAGACGGAGACTTCAAACTCGCGCCATGGTCGAAGGTAATGAAGACGGAGAGCACCACTCATACAAAGGGGTCTGTTCGGCCACGCGTGGCCAGTACAGCTTTCGCGGAAGACGTGGAGGAGTCGTCGGAGGATGATGGGGAGGGTCATTACGTGGAGAGGGGCCCGCGGCCAGTTTCTGTGGACAGTGGAGAGGAGGGTGATAAAGAGGGGCTCGGGAGGGAGAGAATGGTGGTTGGGAAGGGACGGATACGGAAGCAGCGGAAGGTAGAAGGGCAGGAGGGGGGGGAGGAGCGAGGCGGAAGGGGAGGTGGGGGTTACGACGAGGAGGATGAATATAATCGCAGGTGGTCTAGGAGGAGGTCGTTCTATTAGTATAGTACAGCAATTGTGACTTGACTTGCGGGCGGGCGGGTTGTATTAAAGTTGGATTCTCCCTTTCCTCTTTTTTCCCTATTGTATTTAATTGACTTAGCTGCCTCCCCCATTGATCTATATGGTCTCTTCTGCACCCCCACCCTCTTTGTGCAGCAGTGTATATCACAGTAACGTCTTACACACGCCACACCTACACCTTGGCGAGTATATCTACCTGTCTGCCCGCTTTATCAGAGGCTAGGGGATCATGCTTCCGTTGCACAGCGATACCGGTGAAGAGTACCCCTCCATCTTCGCGAGAGCACAGCAAGACGAAGCAGCAATAGTTGAGTATCCTCCCCCTGGCAACTCTACAGTAAGAGAAACAAGAGAAAGCTTTTCGGACATCCCCTCCTCCCCTTCCTCCTCCTCTCCGAAGGATTGGACTGGATTGGATTTAAGTCCGGAGGTCCACAAGGCGGCGGCGGATAATCGTCGCCAGCCCATTCAAAAAGCATTCCGGAAAACTTGGCGTTTCCCAGGCCCAAGCCATGCTAAGATCTCGGGATAACTTTTTTTTTTTTTTTTGCCTAGAAGAGGGAAGTATGATACTGTGCTATTTAGTATGATACTTGTACACATGGCACAACAACCGCAACGGATACTAGTCTATACGAGTACTTATGGTTGACACCTTGTACTCGAGTACGATACTTAAACCATCACAATATCATACCGGTACCGGTGGACAATCCATTCCGTGGAAATTCTCCATCATGCGTCCGAAACATTCTACTACAAGTACGAGTACTGCTTGGTGCGCCAATGAGTGTCTTCCCGTTTTGAATTAATTGATTTATGATCGGGGCACGGTACTTTGTATACAGTACTTGTTATGGTCCATAAGTACCGGTACCCGAAAACAAGGTGGGGGTATATTTTGTATGGGTGCTCAGACACGCACAGATGTTTTGCCGTATATTTTCTTTAATCCCTTGTTTTCGGGTACCGTACTAATAGCCTGGGACAAGTAACATACTAGTTAGCTGGATGGTAGTTTTTTAGTCACCGTCTTCTTTTTTTTTCTTTTCCTTTTTTTCTCTCTTCTGCTCGCGTGTATCCTACTCTCTCTACAACTACTCAGGTACCGTACTATCGGTTTAATCCCGGCGATCGGCAATGTCGTTTGATGGTGTTTTATATTATAATATACCTTAAATTGTATGATAATATTATTATAGAAAGAATTTGCGGTGAGGGAGTTATTAAATTTTGGCGTTTCTTGGATATCTGCTGGTCACAAGGTATGATTCGGTGGAGAGCGTCTTGGCCGGATGGTGGTAGGCCTGATACGGCGCTAACCTGTGAGGATTTCCTGGGTTCACTGGATCTGGCTTGAAATGTGGGGGTGGGAGGCATGAATCGGGGAGAAGGTGGTATTCTAGGTTTTCACATGTAACTTAGACATATCTGGTGACCTGGGGTGGTTTGGATTATTCCTGCGAGAATGAGATAGCGGCACGGCTCTGGTTCCAGGGTAATGTATTTCCTGGGGGGGAGGGGGGGAAAATGAGAGGAGTAAAAATAAATAAATAAAATTTAATAGGGGAGAGAACAGGGGTGATCCACGCGGATCCATTATACTAGCACTCTCTCCCTGTCTTGAGAGAGAGGGAGAAGTGAATAAATATACAGTTAAATTACCCTCCTCGTTTACATAGTCCATCTGCTTATTCATTTCCCCGGGATGATCTGGCTATTCGAGAAAATCATGCACCGGCCGGATTCCCCACCAAGTCAAGAACACCGCCAATCCCACCGTCTCGACCAAACCCGCCGTAGCACGGACAGCGATGTACTCTGCCTGACGACGCTCCTGAAATAACTGCGAGACAACCTGTTAAATTCCCCTCTCATTAGTAAAATCAATCGACAACTTCGCACAAGCACACTAATTTAGGGAATCGAATAACCAACAGTAGGAACCGACGTAGCCGCAAACACCAGCGCACCAACATACGCCGCACCCTTATAACTCAGAGCGGCCGAGCGGCTCAGCAGTGCGGCGACAGCGTACGTCTGCACACTCGACCCGACAAGCGAGGAGCCCATTAACGTCGCGGACCTCATGGCCTCCTTAGACTTTGCGAACTCCGACTTGGAGTCCGCTTTCATTGCCTTGTGGTATGTCTCGCCGAAGAGCGGGGACATGACGGCTAGGTTTGCGGTGTGTGTGAAAAGTGTGCCGAGCGCGATGGCACTAGGCTTGACGGATGGGAGATACTGGGTTGTGGGGAAGGTTCCGGTGTATCTAGGAGTTTTGTTAGGATGTGGATTTTAGTAATGGGAAGATGGAAGATGGGGAGGCCGGGGGGGCGTACGAAGAAGTCATTTTTAGGTGTGATTGTTCTGTTGGATTCCGGTTTAAAAGAAAGGTAGAGAGAGAAAGATCCTTTTCTTTCCTTCTTTCGAATGAGTCGATTCGCCTGTCTGTTCGTTCGTTCGATCAAGGACAATGGAATAGAGAAGAAAGCCCCTCCCTCCCCCCGTGGGAAGTCTAGTATTTAAAACAATCCTACCGATATCTCACCCCACACATCCCATACTTCTTGCTAATTCGTGTGTATGACCGCATACTTGCCCCGACCCACCCAGACCCAAGCTAAGCTCTCCCTCTTTCCAACCAGCCAGGAAATTCACCACCGGAGTTATCTGGTTTAACCACCCATTCCGTCCTTCCTTCCTGCCTTGTGCGATACAGTGATGCTTGCAAGCGTACAGTAGCGGAAAACCACTGACTGGCACGGGATATGGCCGCATGGGGCATATTGTTGTCGTCACTGGGATCTCCTGCCGGTATGATACATGTGATGTCATGTATCGTCACCACAATCCCTCCCATCGCGACGCCACAGCCGAGGTTTTGTTAGCCACAGCTTGGCGGAGTGGGCAGGATGTGGAAGTGAAGGTGGCTTTAATGGTGGCTTGGGGGGGGATTGGATGCTAGGCTGCTGAAGAAAGTCGGCATGGCAGACATTGGCTCTGGCGAAATCCTTGGTTTGGTCAGTTGATTGGCCATTTGTCTGCCTGGTCGGACTGATGTCAAGTTTGATGGTGGTGAGTTGTTAGTATCGTAAAATGGTATCCGATAGGGTCAATACCAGGATGGCCAACAATGCCACTTCCGATAAACAATTAAAACTCAACTTCAGGAATTCCCCAATATCTCGCGTCAATATCTCCCTTCCGCAACCTGGGGTTATCGGAGGAGGCACCCTGACTCTCAATCTTAACCCTTTCTCTTTTTTTCTTTTTTATCTCAAGACTTCGCCAATCGGGAAGTGCGAGACTGTCAGGCTCCAGGATAGTGATGTACTGTATGATACTATACAGCACTATACGAGTACGGGTGCAATATTCCGAGAACGTGAATATTTTATTTTTTCGGTGCCTGGGAGCGGAGGGCTCTAACGACTTGAAATTGCCTACCGCAATTTCACCCACTTCCAGTCGTCCATTCGTGGAATTTTGGGATAGTCTGCGGGTGAGCAGTCCGAATTATCATGCGAGTACCGTACCAGCACCATATGGATTAGGCGTCGGTTCGGGGTTGATTCGAGCTCAATTTAATATAACATCATAGGTGGCGGGCCCTTTGGAAGGGGGGCCGATTGCGAATTGGTGTCTTGCAGCAGAAGCGTGCGTTTTGAGTTATGACCGCAGGTGTCACGATAGCTGTTGTGTGTTGCTGCCTTTTAGCAGCAAGGAACTTACAACGTTGAGAGCCCACGCTCTTGAAATGATCTATTGCTTTGGAGATCTGTACAATTACTAATAGCATTACAATTATAATAATAATAATAATAATAATAATACTGTTATTACTATTATGCCATCGTAGAAAGAAAAAGGAGAAAGGAAGGGTAGAGGGTAACTGGTGGTTTGAGGGCTCTCCTCTTTCGTCGGTGCCTATCGTCCGTGGCCGTCTTTCATATTTTTCCTTTCTTCTTCCTCAACACCACACTCTCCCACTCTCTCTCTCTTCGCCACCCTCGACTTCAACAAACTTTTCCACCGGCAACGGTATTGATCTACTTGGGGATAATTCGGAGGAATCTTAAATTCTCTCTGTCTCTGGCCCCCAGGTCCCCCGCCGACTGCAAGATAACCTTGCGGGAGAAGGCGGACAGAGCCCCCAATTTGCGTGTTGTTAGGCTGGCCCAGAAACCCTTCCTTCGCCAAGGCCTCTCTGGCCTACTTAACCTCCCCTCCGATTACTAAGCCAATCCTTTCACCCTCCAAATTCACACAGCAGCCCGACACTATCACCAGAGACACCCCAAGGTCCCAAAGGAAGAGCTACCACTAAGTCAACCGAGAAAAACAAAAAGCTATCCCCGGTGCGACCCTTCATCTCCCTTTGAGCGCTCCGATAGCTTGAGCTCCTGTGAAAGATCAGGTCCTTCGCTTTCTCCCTTTGCTGGTGGTATTCCTGTTCCAAAACATAATTTGGCCCGTTTCCCCATCAACTGAAGGAAGCCTCTCCCGCCTCCGTCTGTCGCGATCCTCCCGCAACACACAAGAAACTAACCACCCCCCTCCATTCTCGTAATCCTAACCCCCCCGTCGTCCAATCAAACCATCATTTTTGCCCATCGCTTCCAAAGGCAAGATGTCGAATCAAGTAGTTGTGAGTTTCCCTTCGCTTTCTCCCTTTCCCTTCGTCGCTGCATGCTCTTCCTACTCCACCACCTTCATATGCCCTTGCCCACTTTTTCTCTCTTCTCTTTTTTTCTTTTTTTCGAGAGAGGCTCCGATTATCCATGGACGAACTCGTGGACTAGGTGATGTTAATAGGAAAAATAGGGTGAAGTTTACCAGCGTATTATCGAGGAAGTTATCCAGACCAGTGTCATCGATTTTGAGGAAGCCGGAGTTAATGCATCGACTTTGCAAGAACTGAAGCAGGTTAGTTAGAAAAAAAGAATGCTGGAATTTCGTCCGTTTTGTTGTCGCTTCGCCCTTCGGTCTCTTTCTTTCTTTCCTTTTTTTTTTTTTTTTCTCGGTTGAAGGGGGGCGGACCCCCCCCTCTATGAGGCGGGCCGGTTCTCTTCTCCTTCTCTCTCCCTCCCTCACATTTGCAGTCACCTTTATATGCTGTTGCCTCCTGGGCAGTGTAGGGATTGGAGGGGGGGGGGAGTGGTGTGCGCCGCCCTACTTCCCTGTTTTCCACCCCTATTTTATCCTTAATTGTTTTTCCTGAATAGGTCATATTTTGTGCAATTTACTGTTTCCTATCTGAGTTATCCGAAGCTTTTCCCCGCCACAAACCTGGACCAAGCGTTGGCTAACTAGTCTTTACTTTTTTGCTTCTTCCCACGACAGGTCTGGCAATCCAAACTCACTGATCTTGATGTCGCTACTTTCCCATGGGACCCTCCATCGGAAGCCGCACAAGTTTCCACCTCGGCCCCTGCTCCGAATTCACCCACAAAGGCTCAGATTAATAACAACTCCCAGCAACAAAATCCTATCAAACAAGAACCAGGTGCTCAGAACCCTAACCCACGAACTGTTGACGTTAGAATCAAAGCGGAGCCGGCAACGGAGCCCCAAGGTGTCTACGCCCCGCCTGCACAGCCCACTGGAAACCCAACCCATAATCCGGCTCTCGCCGAGGCAAGAGCCCGTCAAAATCTCGTCCAGAAGTTTGGGAATACTCCTCAATTAGCCAGACCTGCTGGTGGTCTTGTTCTCCCCGGCCCCGCTACCAATCCTCAGCAGAGGCCCAACGGGCAACAGAATGGTATTCCCCAGCATGATGGTGGTGATGAAGAAGAAACTATCCCGATTGAAGGATATGGCAACATTAGTAGATCGGAAGCGGACAAAATATTACTTCGTCGCATCAGTGATGCTGAACGCGAAAGTGTTAGAGCTACTGATGAACTCGCCAAAGCTTTGAGGAACCTTGGGCACTCCCCTAAATCTCCCAAGGCTAAGAGACGTCATAAGGCTCAAGATGCCTACGAGGAAGCACTTGATCCTTTTAATCATTACCCTCACGCTGCCCCTACTCCTACATCCCCTGACGCTACCCATGCTCCCGGTCCTTGGCCGGCAGCCATGAAGCAGATGGACGGAGAGTCTGGTGACGAGGAAGTTGTCGACGAAGACGCCATCAATTCCGACCTCGACGATCCCGAAGATGACGAAATTGACGGTGAAGACGACGATGAAGTCCCGCAGATTATGCTATGTATGTACGACAAAGTTCAGCGTACCAAAAACAAGTGGAAGTGTGTTCTCAAGGATGGAGTTTTGACTATCAACAAGACTGAGTTTGTCCCCTACTTGTCTCCTAGCTCATGTGTGGAGATAGGCATGCTAACTTGACTAGGTATGTCTTTCATAAAGCCAACGGGGAATATGAGTGGTGAATGGTTGTTTGGGATGTGCGAGCTTGGCGAATTTCGAAACACTCTCGGACTCAATTCAAAACTCTTACTTGATCTGGCGGATTCTACAACGTTACACTCACACAGTTCTCGGAAAGGCGGGATATCAGCTGTTTTTTTGTTTCTTTCTTCAAAAAGGAAAGTACTACTGATCATTAGGTTGAATTAGCAGCTCATTTTTTCCTCTCACCTCTCCTTTGCTCTCTTGCTGCTTTCTCAGGTGCACGTGTATTGCCTTTTTTTTTTCGCCACCCATTTCTTTTCATTTCTTTTCGTTTCTTTTCATGGGCTCAATCTGTCATACTTCGGTGGTTATTATTCCTGTTTGCTCGAAATCATGTATGTAAAATTCCCTTCATTTGTTCATCTTTCTCGCTTCTATTTCTTATCAGCTCTTTTATTTGCTTCCCCTTCTTTTGAGTCCATCAATACGATGCGAGACTCGGGTATGGAAATGTCGATACAGAACGAACATCCGGTATACGGTACACGCGATGTGATTAAGTAGAAGCGGCGGATGCTTTCCAGCTTTACAACGGGTGTTAATTTGCTAGGGACTTGGGTAATTTGATTCCTTTTTTTGTCTGTGTTTGGGGTGTACGTTATTTTACGTTACAGTACTGGTTTGCTTGCACGCTTGCCTAGGTGTTATGGGGAGAAGGGGGAATGGGATGGAAGGCAAGACAAGGCAAGGCAAAGTAAGGGGTATGGAATAGGATGGGACGGATGGATTGGGATGTATGGATATTATTAAACAAAATTTTCCCCTCACTTACTGCGCGATTTTGACCTGGCCAATTTACTGTAATTGCTGCGGGGGGGAGGAAGTTGGAATGTCTTGGTAAGTCTGCTGGCTAGCTGGCGGGGTGGAGGGGTTTCGAGAGACCGCAAGGGCCAATATCCTATTATTTCCAGTGCTGTAGGCTGCCTACCATGTTGGTTCACAAAAAAGCGACCTCTTTTCCCTGGTACTGTACAGTGCCGTACATATGCCCAACAAAAACCCAACAACCCCCCAGAGGGGGCCCAGAGGGGGCCCAGAACTGTCAACCCACCCAACCGGTGCCCATGGCCCCTTACCCACGGCACGGGTCCCGGACCACCCCCGCGGGATCCGGCACCATCCCCGGCACTCCTCACGCAGGGGAGATCTACGATATCATACAGTGGAGTAAATACCACGGCAAATAATAGCCTTAGCACGGGACTACATATTAGCATATACCATAGTCCAGAACTTTCGGGCCGGGATATACACACACACGAACGAACGAACGAATACTATCCTGGCTCCGGCTGTTTGTAGTATTATATATCGGTTGCTTCCGGACGGAAGTGCTCCGCCGTAATGTATTATAAGAACTAGAGGAGTTGAATTGGACTTTCGGTCTGTTGGCATAATAGGACGTTGGGTTGGGTTGGCAACGTTCACTTTGCTGGTGAGGTCTGGGCCTTTCCTCTCTTTTTTTTCTCGCCTTGGGATGGGAATTAAGCGGTTTCGCCCCGCACTGTCTAAGAGGTGGGGGGGGGGGGGGGGGTTGGAGGTTTATTCTTATGGCTGGGGGTTTGGATTATTCTGATTTTCTTTCGTATTCTTGGTCCTGTACTATGGATAGGTAGGTTACTTGCAGTAGGTACTTGCGCAGCACACAAGGTCTGGAAGGAAAGGGGGGCTATGGAATAAGTTATCTAAGGTGGAGTTGGCCAGCGGAGTGTATATATACCTACTTGTCTATTCCGGATAACTGTGCCTTGCCATGTGTGCTCGAGTGCGTTCGGGGTGACCTAAGTGGGCTGGATGGATGGATAAACCTTATTTTCATTCTACTATCTGACCGGCCTTTTAGGGCCATCGCAGTACGGCGTGGGATACTCCCCCCAGCCCTTGGGCCCCCTATGTAATAAAATCCCTCACTTCCGCCGTTGCCAACCACACTATCCCCTCGCCTAGCCTTAAACAAATGAAACTCCACTGCCCCCATCTCCCTATTCTTCACCCAAAATATTAATCAAGCTCCACCTGAAAAGAAACCCACCCCGTCACCTCCGTGCCCAGTGGTCCTGTACTTAAAGAAATACTTATACAAAAGAAACCCACCCCGTCACCTCCGTGCCCAGTGGTCCTGTACTTAAAGAAATACTTATACGAAAGAAACCCACCCCGTCACCTCCGTGCCCAGTGGTCCTGTACTCAAAGAAATACTTATACAAAAGAAACCCACCCCGTCACCTCCGTGCCCAGTGGTCCTGTACTCAAAGAAATATCAACGCGCCTGCATTATGCCCCAGGTATCCCAGGCCCTACACTCCTCGTTTCTTGCCTTTACCCTGCACCTTTGGCTCGTGGGTTCTGGCGTGCTTTTCCTGGGCGACTTTGTCTCTTTGCATGAGGAAGCCACAGATTTCGCAGGGTTTACGGCTTTTCGGTTTTCCTCCCCTTGGTCCTACCGTTGGTTGTGACGTTGGTAGGTTGATTGTCGCTCCTTGGACCTGGGCGTTGCCGCCCGCGCTCGGTTTCCACCGTCTGGTGGGTCTGTTTCTCAGGGTTTCTGGCCATGTTTTCATCCAATCGATGAGTTCTCTTTGTCGTTTGGCGCTGTGAAGTGGTATTATTGTACTTTTAACAACGCCGCATCTGGTCATTAGGTGGTCTGGTGTGATGATGTCCCTGTCGCATGGGCATTGTCTCCGTTTCCCATCGGTGTCTTGGTATGGCCACGCTGCTGTGGCTCGGAGGTATAGGATATCTCTGAATTCCTTCCTGGTTGTGTTTTTAAGATGTTTGTATGAGGCCTGTGGTCGTCCCTCGTATCTTATTGACTCCTTTTTGTTGGAGATTTGCCATTCTTCCAGCAGGTTTGTCTTGATGATCTTTTTCCCAGATTCTGAGTCCAGGGCCGTAAGTATGTTCTGTTTGACTCCCGATGCATTGAGCCATTTTTCGGACCAGTTGGTGTGCCTTCCCAGTGTTTCTGCTCTGAGGGCCAGCGTGGTATGTCTGTTTTTGGCGTATAGCAGCAGTGGTGGGATGCCGAGTTCTGTGTATATGGCTGCCAGTGGGGTTTTGGTTTCCAGCCCAAAGGCTTTTCGGACGATGTTGTTGAGGATCGTTTGCGCTTCTCTTATTTGCCCTTTGGTGTCCCAGACTTCTATACCGTATGTGAGTTGGGGTATGATAAGCCCTTTGATGATCCTGAGGGTGGTCCATGTGTTTAGGCCTCCGGTTTGGTATCGTGTTGTGAGGGCCTTGAGGTTATAACCGGTTCTCATCGCTTTTTTGGTCCATTCCCTGATGTGGTGTTTCCAGTTATATTTTTCGTCGATGTGGTAGCCTAGCCAGCGTAGGGTTTCGCATTGTTGTATTGGGAGGTTGTCGACCTTGGGTTCGAGTCTGTTTTTGGTGGGGGTTTTGATGTGGATGTGTTCAGATTTTGCTGCCGCAAAGGTGTATCCGCATTCTTTTCCCTTTTCTTGGAGTACTTGTAGTGTGGCCTGGTGGTCTTTCTGTCCGTGGGCTTTTTCTTTATATGTTGTGGCTACTAGGAAGTCGTCGATATATGTAAGGATGGAGGTTGTCGCTCTGGCGGTGTTGGGCGTTGAAGTGTTTGCCATGTCTCTTACGCTCAGGAGGAAGAGTATTGGCGACAGTGGGGATCCTTGTGGCGTTCCTTTATCTGTGGCGAAGGCTTTTGAGCTTTTTCCGTTGAACCGGTAGCTAGTGGTCCTGTTAGCGGCCCAGTGTGCTACCCATTGGCCTAGGTGCTTGTTGTTATTGGCCAGTGTTTTGCATACTTTCCCCATTTGTAGGTGGTCGAATCCGCCTTCTATGTCTAGGGTGGTGATGCACGCGTGGGGGTGTCGTCCGCTTGAGATTATGGTGTCAAGGGCTTGTATCGCATCGGTGGTGCCATTTTTCTTTCTTCCCCCGTACATGTTGTCGCTTAGAAGGCATAGGTCGGCTATCTTTTGTACTGCTATCCTTTCCATTGTTTTGGCTAGGATTGACTGGAGTTGTATTGGTCTCCAGCTTTTCGCCGCTGTATACGTGGACTTTCTGGCTTTCGGTATGAGTATTGTGTTGGAGTGTTTCCACGCGTCCGGTATGCCTTGGGTCCACGCTACGTTCATGGTTCCCAGGAACAGTTTTTCCCTGAGTTTGCTGAAGAGTTTGAGCATTCTGGTTGTGATAAAGTCTGGCCCCGTTGCTGCTCCGTTGGGCGATTGTTTAATGGCGGCATTGAGGTTACCGATGTTGAGCTGGTCGACTGGCCTTTGCTCTATCGATGTTAGTGGTCTTCTGTGTTCACCCCCGTATAGCGCGTCCTGGAACTCTTTGGCTATGTGTTGGTGTTCAGCCGCTATTGTGTTATCTTTTCTGTTGAGGGCTGGGATTGGGTGCCGTGTGGTTCTGGCTTTTACCGTTCTGAAACATTCGGGGGCGCTTTCCTCCTGTAAGGCTCTCGCGTTTGCTTCGTGTTTGGCTTTGGCGATCGCTTTCTTGTACGCCCTTTTTATGGTGGGTAGTTGGGGGTTTGTTGGCCTACTTCTGACTTCCTTTAATACCTTTCTCCTCTGGGTGTCTAGTTCCTTGGACCAGAAGGCCTTGGCTTTCGGGTTAGCTCGTGGGGTATGTCTTAGCGTGATGTCCCTCAGTTGTCGTTGTACGCTCGTTGGGTCCGTGTCTTTTTCGTCCATTAGAAGGAGTTCTGCTCCTATCATATCCCATTTTGCCTTGTCGTATCTGAGTGGTCGGTCCCCACTGTTTCTCCAGTTAATGGGTGCGTTGACTAGGATCGCCAGGTGGTCTGCCGATGGTATGATGAGGTAGTCTATGACGATTTTGAGCTGTGCGTTTGCTATGACTAGGTCGATTATTGTGCCCGTTGGATGTGAGCTCGATGGGGGGTGGGTTACTGTGAAGGGGTTTAGTACTCTTAGGTCCCTTTCGTTTAGCCATTTGTTAAGGTGGTTCCCGGCTGTGTCGGTTGTTCCTGCTGACCAGCTTGTGTGTTTAGCGTTCAAGTCAGCTATCACTATATTATTCGAGTTCCGGTGCCACCTGTTTTCTGTGTCAAAGCTTTTTGTTTTGGGTCTTTGGTATCCCATTCTGATTTCGGTTCCTTCTGTCCATAGTGTTATGAATTGTGACGTGATTCTTTCCACTACGAACATGTGAACGTATTCGTTTGCAATATAAACGGCGCAGCCGTATTTGGTCGCCTCTGTGTTGGCGTAGCATGTGTATCCTTCAATATGAATCCAGTCGCCGTTTTCCAAAGGGCATTCTCCAAGCGTAATAACTTTCGGTTTGAGTTTCAGGGAGGAGCTCAGTAACTCTGTGACCACGTTCATCGACCTGCCGACGTTGTGGTAAATAATATCAATGGTTGCCATAATTATTTATGGGGGTTGGGGTTTGCCGGCTCTGCCGGTGCTTTTCCTTTCTCAGCTGAGGTTGGGCTGCGGGCCCTTGTCCTTGTGGGGCAGTGTCTGTCCCCTGTGAAGTGGGATGTCTCGTCGCAGTTCACACATCTTCTAATGGTGTGTGAGCATGGTCTTCCTTTGCCTGCCGTGCAGTACAGGGACATGCACATGTGGTCCTTCGTGTGGTGTTGGTTGCCGCAGTATTTGCAGATTGAGGGCATTCTGCAGTGGGCCCCATGGTGTCCGTATTGCAGGCATCTTTCGCAGTGGGTTGATGCATCTTTGCGGATGTATTTTCAGAAGCTGCATCTTAGTCCATAGACCGCCATTGCTGGGTGGGGTTTCTTGAGCTCGTTTAGTAGCCAGTTATTTGCTTCTACTGCCACGATGATGGAGGATCTTTCTTTGTTCTCCGCTTCTAGGGCCGACACTGACTTGATCCACTTGGGTCTGTCCATGAGTCTAAGCTCGGGGTTGAAGGCTGTGAGCTCATTTTCTAGCTCAGTCCATGCTGGGGCTTCGATGTTCCAGTCTTCTGTGCTCCAGTGTCTATCCCCGGAAGTTGCTAGGGGAATGCTGTTTATGACTATGTTCACCGTAGGGGTATCGAGGCCGATATTGAATCCGAAGATGCCGATATCGTTAAGGGCCTTTGTCATGCCCTTGATGTTTGCCAGAGCGGGCTCTGCTGGTAGGTCTCCGATGGTGGTGAGCACCAGGTTGTCGTTTCTGTTGTATTCTGCATATGCGAACTTGGTGGTACTTGATGCGCTGTTCATTGCGTCTCTGATTTTTGCCGGCGTGCAGTCGCTGGTCCCGACCCTCCTGTTCTTTTCCACAGATTTAACTAGTAGCCTGCGTTGTCTGGCATGTGGGGTTGAGTGGGCTGAGGGGGCGTTCTTCCTTCCTACTCCTGGTGCTGGGGATGCGTTTCTCCTCCTGGTCTGTACCAGTTTGAAACCATCGGTGTTGATGCCGGCCGCTGCTATAGCGGACCAGGCTTCTTTCTTCTTCTCCTTTGCCTCCGCTCTACTCTTCTCTGGGGCAGGGGTAGTGGTGGGGTTCCGGGCTGGAACTAGGGTTGGCTTTGGGGCAGGGGGTTTCGGGGTAGGGGGGGGTCTGGCTTGTTGGGGTCTGGGGGGAGGGCGGGCGCTGCTTGGTCCAGGAGGGTTCATGTTCCTGGCTTTGGTGATGGCGGCGACGATACGTCCCTCCATTTCCATCATCTTTTTCTCCATGCTGTCCTCGAGGATTGCCATGTAGTTGATGAGGTCCTTGCGGGTGGCCGCACCGTTGAGAAAGTTCTCTGAGAGCCCTGTGTTTTCTGGGGTTGCCCCCTCTTTATCCAGTAGTTGGCACAGGTCGATTGTTACCAGTGCTTTTTCGGGGTTCGTTCGGATGCTGCCGCTGGCTTCAGAAAAGGTGTCCGGGATTTCTCTTGGCGACCAGATTCTGGCTAAGGGGGAGGAGAAGCGCACGCTCCGTGCCGTTTTTCCCTTGGTTGGTTGGGAGGCTGTGTCTGACCAGGAAGATGCGAACCTGGTTGGGGAGGGGAGGGGGTCTTGTGATGTTGGGTATGGTAGGGAGGGGTCCGAAAAGGGGGTGAGATTGGAGGATTGAGTCTCCGTGTGGGCGTGTTGGCTGTCGCCTAGACCTGATTTTTCGGTATTTTGACCGTTTCCCAGGTCCATGGGGAGCTCGGGTGCTGAGGACTCTGGCACGTATGGGATCAGTTCCTGGGAGGAAGGGGGTTCGTTCGTGGTGTCCATGACTGTGTCTTCGGCGGTTGCGAGTCGGGTACCTGGACTGGGTCCGTGTTCACTGGTGAGGGTTGGTAGGATGAAGCCATTGCGGCGAGTTCTGCTAGGGCTTGTGCGTCGACCGTGTTTACTCTCTCGTCTCCGAAAATGGAGGCCAGAGCAGTTTGGAAGCCCATAGGGCGGGGGGCTGGTGCAAAGACGGGGGTGTCTGGACCGGTTTTTGACCCTAGGTGTACAAAACACATGGTTGTACAGCCCAGGTCCAGCCGGACGTCAGGGAAGGTACTCCCGGGAGGAACGGTGTAGGCGAGGACATTGACGCTTTTGTTTGGGCATTCGGAGGCGTGGAGAATGGAAGATCCACCCGGGAGGCAGTTTTTTAGGGCCATGCCAAAGGGGGATCCGGGGTTGAGGACGCGAAAACGAGGTGATGCTGGGCCGGGGGCAGGGGAAAGTGCTGGGGAGGCTCTGGGTTGCCCCTGAAGCTGTTTGGTGGGAGAGACGGACATGGTGAGGGAGGAACAGGTCAGTTACTATGGTTTGCAATCTGTTTCCCTGTTGTTTGGAAGCCTTAGAATGATGTGCCTTAATTGGCTACACCACCCAAGGGGAGGATATTTTGAGTGAGGGGGTAGAGTAGCAGAATCTGTGAAAACTCTGATTGTACCGTAGGAGTGGGTGTGTTGGCAGTGCCAAATGTGAAATGTGACGGGATTTGCGCGTGAGCGAAGCGAATGCGTGCATGTGTCCACTTCCTATTCCGTATTTTCTCGATTTTTCAGTCTCTGAGAGGATGGATGGATGGATAAACCTTGTTTTCATTCTACTATCTGACCGGCCTTTTGGGCCATCGCAGTACGGCGTGGGATACTCCCCCCAGCCCTTGGGCCCCCTATATAAAGAAATCCCCCACTTCCGCCGTTGCCAACCACGCTATCCCCTCGCCTAGCCTTAAACAAATAAAACTCCACTACCCCCATCTCCCCATTCTTCACCCAAAGATTAATCAAACTCCTCCTGAAAAGAAACCCACCCCGTCACCTCTGTGCCCAGTGGTCCTGTACTTAAAGAAATGCTTATACAAAAGAAACCCACCCCGTCATCTCTATGCCCAGTGGTCCTGTACTCAAGGAAATACTTATACAAAAGAAACCCACCCCGTCATCTCTATGCCCAGTGGTCCTGTACTCAAAGAAATACTTATACAAAAGAAACCCACCCCGTCACCTCCGTGCCCAGTGGTCCTGTACTCAAAGAAATACCAGCGCACCTGCATTATGCCCCAGGTGTCCCAGGCCCTACACTCCTCGTTTCTTGCCTTTACCCTGCGCCTTTGGCTCGTGGGTTCTGGCGTGTTTTTCCTGGGCGACTTTGTCTCTTTGCATGAGGAAGCCGCAGATGTCGCAGGGTTTACGGCTTTTCGGTTTTCCTCCCCTTGGTCCTACCGTTGGTTGCGACGTTGGTAGGTTGATCGTTGCTCCTTGGACCTGGGCGTTGCCGCCTGCGTTCGTTTTCCACCGTCTGGTGGGTCTGTTTCTCAGGGTTTCTGGCCATGTCTTCATCCAATCGATGAGGTCCCTTTGTCGTTTGGCGCTATGAAGTGGTATTGTCGTGTTTTTGACTATGCCGCACCTGGTCATTAGGTGGTCTGGTGTGATGATGTCCCTGTCGCATGGGCATTGTCTTCGTTTCCCGTCGGTGTCTTGGTATGGCCATGCTGCTGTGGCCCGGAGGTATAGGATATCCCTGAACTCCTCCCGTGTTGTGCCTTTGAGGTGTTTGTATGAGGTTCGTGGGCGTCCTTCGTATCATATTGACTCCTTTTCGTTTGAGTTTTGCCATTCACTTAACAGGGTCGCTTTGATCATCTTTTTTCCTGATTCAGAGTCCAGGGCCGTGAGTATGTTCTGTTTGACTCCCGATGCATTGAGCCATTTTTCGGACCAGTTGGTGTGTCTTCCCTGTGTTTCTGCCCTGAGCGCCAGTGTAGTTTGTCTGTTTTTGGCGTATAGCAGTAGCGGTGGGATGCCGAGTTCTGTGTATATGGCTGCCAGTGGGGTTTTTGTTTCGAGCCCGAAGGCTTTGCGGACTATGTTGTTGAGGACCGTTTGCGCTTCCCTTATCGGTCCCTTGGTATTCCAGACTTCTATGCCGTACGTGAGTTGAGGTATAATGAGTCCTTTGATGATCCTGAGAGTGGTCCATGTGTTCAGGCCTCCGGTTTGGTACCTTGTTGTAAGGGCCTTGAGGTTGTATCCGGTCCTCATTGCCTTCTTTGTCCATTCCCTAATGTGGTGCTTCCAGTTATACTTCTCGTCGATGTGGTATCCCAGCCAGCGCTGGGTTTCTCGTTGTTGTATTGGGAGATTGTTGATCCTGGGTTCGAGTCTGCTTTTGGCGGGGGTTTTAATATGGATGTGCTCGGATTTGGTTGCCGCAAAGGTATATCCGCATTCTTTTCCTTTACTCTGGAGCGTTTGTAGCGTGGCTTGGTGGTCCTTCTGTCCGTGGGTTTTCTCTTTATACGTCGTGGCTATTAGAAAGTCGTCGATATATGTGAGGATGGAGGTTGTCGCTCTGGCGGTGTTGGGCGTGGGTGTGTTTGCCATGTCTCTTACACTAAGCAAGAAGAGTATTGGTGATAGTGGGGATCCTTGTGGCGTTCCTTTGTCCGTGGCAAAGGCTTTTGAGCTTTTTCCGTTGAATCGGTAGCTGGTAGTCCTGTTAGCGGCCCAGTGTGCTACCCATTGGCTCAGGTGCTTGTTGTTGTTGGCCAGCGTTTGACATACTTTTTCTATTGGCAGGTGGTCGAATCCGCCTTCGATGTCTAGGGTGGTGATGCAGACGTGCGGGTGACTTCCACTTGAGACTACGGTGTCAAGGGCTTGTATCGCATCGGTAGTGACATTCTTCTTTCTTCCCCCGTACATGTTGTCGCCTAGGAGGCATAGGTCGGCGACATTTTGTACTGCTATTCTTTCCATAGTTTTGGCTAGGATTGACTGGAGCTGTATTGGCCTCCAGCTTTTCGCTGTCGTGTATGTGGGCTTCCTGGCTTTAGGTATGAGTATCGTGTTGGAAAGTTTCCACGAGTCTGGTATGCCTTGAGTCCATGCTACGTTCATGGTTTCTAGGAACAGTTTTTCCCTGAGCTTGCTGAAGAGTTTGAGCATTCTCGTGGTGATGAAGTCTGGCCCCGTTGCTGCGCCGTTGGGCGATTGTTTGATGGCGGCGTTGAGGTTACCGATATTGAGTTGGTCGGTTGGCTTTTGGCTTATCGGTATTAACGGCCTCCTGTGTTCCCCTTCGTATAGCGCATCTTGGAGTTCTTGGGCTATGTGTTGGTGTTCGGCCGCGATTGTGTTATTCTTCCTGTTGAGGGCTGGGATCAGGTGCCGCGTGGTTCTGGCTTTTACCGTTCTGAAGCATTCGGGATCTGTTTCTTCCTGTAGGCTTCTCGCGTTTGTTTCGTGTTTGGCTTTCGCGATTGCTTTCTTATACGCTTTCTTCATGTCGGGTATTTGGGGGTTTGTTGGTCTGTTTCTGACTTCCTTCAGGACCCTTCTTCTTTGGGCGTCTAGCTCTTTGGACCAAAAGGCCTTGGCTTTCGGATTGGCTCGTGGGGTGTGCCTTAGCGTGATGTCGCTCAGCTGTCGTTGTACGCTTGTGGGGTCTGTGTCTTTTTCGTCCATTAGGAGTACCTCTGCTCCTATCATGTCCCATTTTGCCTTATCGTATCTTAGTGGCCTATCCCCGCTGTTTCTCCAATTAATAGGTGCGTTGACGAGGATTGCTAGGTGGTCTGATGACGGTATGATGAGGTGGTCCGCTGTGACTTTGAGGTGCGCGTTTGCTATGACCAGATCAATTGTTGTGCCCGTTGGGTGTGAGCTCGATGGGGCGTGGGTTACTGCAAATGGGTTTAGAACTTTCAGGTTTCGTTCGTTTAGCCATTTGTTGAGGTAGTTCCCCGCTGTGTCGGTTGTTCCTGCAGACCATTTCGTGTGTTTAGCGTTAAGGTCGGCTATCACTATGTTATTTGAGTTCCGGTGCCACTCGTTGTTTGGGTCGAAACTTTTTGTTTTTGGTCTCTGGTATCCCATCGTGATTTCTGTTCCTTCCGTCTATAGCGTCGTGAATTGCGATGTAATTCTTTCCACTACGAACATGTGAACGTATTCGTTTGCAATATAAACGGCACAGCCGTATTTAGTCGCCTCTGTGTTGGCGTAGCATGTATATCCTTCAATGTGAATCCAGTCACCATTTTCCAGGGGGCATTCTCCAAGCACAATAACTTTCGGTCTGAGTTTCAGGGAGGAGCTCAGCAACTCTGTGACCACGTTCATCGACCCGCCGACGTTGTGGTATATAATATCCGCGGTTGCCATAATTATTTATGGGGGTTGGGGTTGGCCGGCTCTGCCGGTGCTTTGCCCTTCTCAGCTGTGGTTGGGCTTCGGGCCCTAGTCCTTGTGGGGCAGTGTCTGTCCCCGGTGAAGTGGGATGTTTCGTCGCAGTTCACACACCTCCTGATGGTGTGTGAGCATGGTTTTCCCTTGCCTGCCGTGCAGTATAGGGACATGCACATGTGGTCTTTCGTGTGGTGTTGGTTGCCACAGTATTTGCAGATTGAGGGCATTCTGCAGTGGGCCCCATGGTGTCCGTATTGTAGGCATCTTTCGCAATGGGTTGATGCGTCCTTGCGGATGTACTTTCGGAAGCTGCATCTTAGCCCATAGACCGCCATTGCTGGGTGGGGTTTTTTGAGTTCGTTTAGTAGCCAGTCGTTTGCTTCCACTGCCACAATGATGGAGGACTTTTCTTTGTTCTCCGCCTCTAGTGCCGATACAGACTTGATCCATTTGGGTCTGTCCATAAGTCTGAGCTCGGGGTTAAAGGCTGTGAGTTCGTTTTCCAGCTCGGTCCATGCCGGGGCTTCGATGTTCCATTCTTCTGGGGCCCAGTGTTTGTCCCCGGAGGTTGCTAGTGGTATGCTGTTTATGACTATGTTCACCGTGGGGGTGTCCAGGCCGATATTGAAACCAAAAATGCCAATGTCGTTGAGGGCCTTTGTCATGCCCTTGATGTTTGTTAAGGCGGGTTCTGCTGGTAGGTCCCCGACGGTGGTAAGTACCAGGTCGTCGTTCCTGTTGTATTCTGCGTATGCGAATCTGGTGGTACCTGATGCACTGTTGATTGCATCTCTGATTTTGGCTGGCGTGCAGTCGCTGGTCCCGACTCTCCTATTTTTTTCCACAGATTTAACCAGTAGTCTGCGTTGTCTGGCATGCGGGGTTGAGGGAGCGGAGGGGGCGTTCTTCCTTCCTACTCCTGGTGCTGGGGATGCGTTTCTCCTCCTGGTCTGTACCAGTTTGAAACCATCGGTGTTGATGCCTGCCGCTGCTATAGCGGACCAGGTTTCCTTCTTCTTCTCCCTCGCCTCTTCTCTTTCTTTCTCTGGGGCAGGGGTAGTGGTGGGGTTCCGGACTGGAAATAGGGTTGGCTTTGAGGCTGGGGGTTTTGGGGTAGGGGGGGGTCTGGTTTGTTGGGGTCTGGGGGGAGGGCGGGTGCCGTTTGGTCCGGGAGGGTTCGGGTTCCTGGCTTTATTGATGGAGGTGATGATACGTTCCTCCATTTCGATCATTTTTTTCTCCATGCTGTCTTCGAGGATCGCCATGTAGTTGATGAGGTCCTTGCGGGTGGCTGCACCATTGAGGAAGTTCTCGGAGAGCCCTGTGTTTTCTGGGGTAGCACCCTCTTTGTCTAGCAGTTGGCACAGGTCAATTGTTACCTGTTCTTTTTCGGGGTTCGTCCTGATGCTACCGCTGGCTTCCGAGAAGGTGTCCGGAATTTCTTTAGGCGACCATATTTTGGCCAGGGGGGAGGAAAATCGTACGCTCTGGGTCGTTTTTCCCTTGCTTTGTTGGGAGGCTGTGTCTGACCAGGAAGATGCGAACCTGGTTGGAGAGGGAGGCGGATCCTGCGATGTTGGGTATGGTAGGGAGGGGTCTGAAAAGGGGGTGAGGTTGGAGGACTGAGTCTCCGTGTGAGCGTGTTGGCTGTCTCCTAGTCCTGATTTTTCGGTGTTTTGACCGTTTCCCAGGTCCATGGGGAGTTCGGGAGCTGAGGATTCTGGTACATATGGGATCAGTTCCAGAGAGGAAGGGGGTTCGTTCGAGGTGCCCATGACTGTGTCTTCGGTCGGTTGCGAGTCGGGTACTTGGACTGGGCCTATGCTCACGGGTGAGGGTTGGTATGACGAGGCCATCGCGGCGAGCTCTGCCAGGGCCTGTGCGTCGACTGTGTTTACTCTTTCATCTCCGAAAATGGAGGCCAGAGCAGTTTGGAAGCCCATTGGGCGGGGGGCTGGTGCGAGGACGGGGGTGTCTGGACCGGTTTTTGACCCTAGGTGTACAAAACACATGGTTGTACAGCCCAGGTCCAGCCGGACGTCAGGAAAGGTACTCCCGGGTGCAACGGTGTAGGCGAGAACGTTGACGCCTTTGTTTGGGCATTCGGAGGCATGGAGAATGGAGGATCCAGCTGGGAGGCAGTTTTTTAGGGCCATGCCAAAGGGGGATCAGGGGTTGAGGACGCGAAATCGAGGTGAGGCTGGGCCAGGGGCAGGGGAAAGTGCAGGGGAGGCTCTGGGCTGTCCCTGGAGTTGTTTGGTAGGGGAGATAGACATGGTGGGGGAGGAACAGGTCAGTTACTATGGTTTGCAATCTGTTTCCCAGTTGTTTGGAAGCCTTAGAATGATGTGCCTTAATTGGCTACACCACCCAAGGGGAGGATATTTTGAGTGAGGGGGTAGAGTAGCAGAATCTGTGAAAACTCTGATTGTACCGGAGGAGTGGGTGTGTTGGCAGTGCCAAATGTGAGATGTGACGGGATTTGCGCGTGAGCGAAGCGAATGCGTGTGTGTGTCCACTTCCTATTCCGTATTTTCTCGATTTTTCAGTCTCTGAGAGGATGGATGGATGGATGGATGGATAAACCTTATTTTCATTCTACTATCTGACCGGCCTTTTAAGGGCCATCGCAGTACGGCGTGGGATACTCCCCCCAGCCCTCGGGCCCCCTATGTAATGAAATCCAACACTTCCGCCGTTGCCAACCACACTATCCCCTCGCATAGCCTTGAACAAAATGAAACTCCCCTGCCCCCATCTCCTCTTTCTTCACCCAAAAATAATCATCAAACTCCTCCTGAAAAGAAACCCACCCCGTCATCTCCATGCCCAGTGGTCCTGTACTTAAGGAAATACTTATGCAAAGAAACCCACCCCGTCATCTCTATGCCCAGTGGTCCTGTACTTAAAGAAATATTTATACAAAAGAAACCCACCCCGTCACCTCTGTGCCCAGTGGTCCTGTACTTAAGGAAAGCTTATACAAAAGAAACCCACCCCGTCACCTCTGTGCCCAGTGGTCCTGTACTCAAAGAAATACCAACGCGCCTGCATTATGCCCCAGGTATCCCAGGCCCTAAACTCCTCGTTTCTTGCCTCCGCGCTGCGCCTTGGGCTCGTGGGTTCTGGCGTGCTTCTCCTGAGCGACTTTATCCCTTTGCATGAGGAAACCGCAAATGTCGCATGGTTTACGACTTTTCGGTTTCCCTCCCCTTGGCCCCACCATCGGTTGTGACGTTGGTAGGTTGATCGTTGCACCTTGGACTTGGGCGTTGCCGCCTGCGTTCGTTTTCCACCGTCTGGTGGGCCTGTTTCTCAGGGTTTCTGGCCATGTCTTCATCCAATCGATGAGGTCCCTTTGTCGTTTGGCGCTATGAAGTGGTATTGTCGTGTTTTTGACTATGCCGCATCTGGTCATTAGGTGGTCTGGTGTGATGATGTCCCTGTCGCACGGGCATTGTCTTCGTTTCCCATCGGTGTCTTGGTATGGCCATGCCGCTGTGGCCCGGAGGTATAGGATATCTCTAAACTCCTCCCGTGTTGTGCCTTTGTGGTGTTTATACGAGGTTCGCGGGCGTCCTTCGTATCTTATTGACTCCTTTTCGTTTGAGTTTTGCCATTCTCTTAACAGGGTCGCTTTGATCATCTTTTTTCCCGATTCCGAGTCCAGGGCCGTGAGTATGTTCTGTTTGACCCCCGATGCATTAAGCCATTTTTCGGACCAGTTGGTGTGCCTTCCTAGTGTTTCTGCCCTGAGCGCCAGTGTGGTTTGTCTGTTTCTGGCGTATAGCAGTAGCGGCGGGATGCCGAGTTCTGTGTATATGGCTGCCAGTGGGGTTTTTGTTTCGAGTCCGAAGGCCTTGCGGACTATGTTGTTGAGGACCGCTTGCGCTTCTCTTATCGGTCCCTTGGTGTCCCAGACTTCTATGCCGTACGTGAGTTGAGGTATAATGAGTCCTTTGATGATCCTGAGAGTGGTCCATGTGTTCAGGCCTCCGGTTTGGTATCTTGGTGTAAGGGCCTTGAGGTTGTATCCGGTCCTCATTGCCTTCTTTGTCCATTCCCTAATGTGGTGCTTCCAGTTATATTTCTCGTCGATGTGGTATCCCAGCCAACGCAGGGTTTCGCGTTGTTGTATTGGGAGATCGTTGATCCTGGGTTCGAGTCTGCTTTTGGTGGGGGTTTTAATATGGATGTGCTCGGATTTGGTTGCTGCAAAGGTATATCCGCACTCTTTTCCTTTGTCCTGGAGCGCTTGTAGTGTGGCCTGGTGGTCCTTTTGTCCGTGGATTTTTTCTTTATACGTCGTGGCTATTAGAAAGTCGTCAATATATGTGAGGATAGAGGTTGTTGCTCTGGCGGTGTTGGGCGTGGGTGTGTTTGCCATGTCTCTTACGCTGAGCAAGAAGAGTATTGGTGATAGTGGGGATCCTTGTGGCGTTCCTTTGTCCGTGGCAAAGGCCTTTGTGCTTTTTCCGTTGAATCGGTAGCTGGTAGTCCTGTTAGCGGCCCAGTGTGCTACCCATTGGCTCAGGTGCTTGTTGTTGTTGGCCAGCGTTTGGCATACTTTTTCCATTGGCAGGTGGTCGAATCCGCCTTCGATATCTAGGGTGGTGATGCAGACGTGCGGCTGACTTCCAGTTGAGACTACGGTGTCGAGGGCTTGTATCGCATCAGTGGTGCCATTCTTCTTTCTTCCCCCGTACATGTTGTCGCCTAGGAGGCATAGGTCGGCGATTTTTTGTACTGCTATCCTTTCCATGGTTTTGGCTAGGATTGACTGTAGCTGTATTGGCCTCCAGCTTTTCGCTGTCGTGTATGTGGGTTTCCTGGCTTTTGGTATGAGTATCGTGTTGGAGAGTTTCCACGAGTCTGGTATGCCTTGAGTCCATGCTACGTTCATGGTTTCCAGGAACAGCTTTTCCCTGAGTTTGCTGAAGAGTTTGAGCATTCTCGTGGTGATGAAGTCTGGTCCCGTTGCTGCGCCGTTGGGCGATTGTTCGATGGCGGCGTTGAGGTTACCAATGTTGAGTAGGTCGGTTGGCTTTTGGTTTATGGATATTAACGGCCTCCTGTGTTCCCCTTCGTATAGCGCATCTTGGAATTCTTGGGCTATGTGTTGGTGTTCGGCCGCGATTGTGTTATTCTTTCTGTTGAGGGCTGGGATCGGGTGTCGCGTGGTTCTGGCTTTTACCGTTCTGAAGCATTCGGGATCTGTTTCTTCCTGTAGGCTTCTCGCGTTTGTTTCATGTTTGGCTTTCGCGATTGCCCTCTTATACGCTTTCTTCATGGCGGGTATTTGGGGGTTCATTGGTCTGTTTCTGACTTCCTTCAGGACCTTTCTCCTCTGGGCGTCTAGTTCTTTGGACCAAAAGGCCTTGGCTTTAGGATTGGCTCGTGGGGTATGCCGAAGCGTGATGTCGCTCAGTTGTCGTTGTACACTTGTGGGGTCTGTGTCTTTTTCATCCATTAGGAGTAGCTCTGCTCCTATCATTTCCCATTTTGCCCTATCGTATCTTAGTGGCCTATCCCCGCTGTTTCTCCAATTTATAGGTGCTTTGACGAGGATTGCTAGGTGGTCTGATGACGGTATGATGAGGTGGTCTGCTGTGACTCTGAGGTGCGCGTTTGCTATGACCAGATCAATTGTTGTGCCCGTTGGGTGTGAGCTCGATGGGGGGTGGGTAACTGCAAATGGGTTTAGCACTTTCAGGTTTCGTTCGTTTAGCCATTTGTTGAGGTAGTTCCCCGCTGTGTCTGTTGTTCCTGCGGACCATTTCGTGTGTTTAGCGTTTAGGTCGGCTATCACTATGTTATTTGAATTCCGGTGCCACTCGTTGTTGGGGTCGAAACTTTTTGTTTTTGGTCTCTGGTATCCCATCGTGATTTCTGTTCCTTCCGTCCATAGCGTCGTGAACTGCGATGTAATTCTTTCCACTACAAACATGTGAACGTATTCGTTTGCAATATAAACGGCGCAGCCGTATTTAGTCGCCTCTGTGTTGGCGTAGCATGTATATCCTTCAATATGAATCCAGTCATCGTTTTCCAGGGGGCATTCTCCAAGCACAATAACTTTCGGTCTGAGTTTCAGGGAGGAGCTCAGCAACTCTGTGACCACGTTCATCGACCCGCCGGCGTTGTGGTATATGATATCAGCGGTTGCCATAATTATTTATGGGGGTTGGGGTTGGCCGGCTCTGCCGGTGCTTTGCCCTTCTCGGCTGTGGTTGGGCTGCGGGCCCTAGTCCTTGTGGGGCAGTGTCTATCCCCTGTGAAGTGGGATGTTTCGTCGCAGTTCAAACATCTTCTAATGGTGTGTGAGCAAGGTTTACCCTTGCCTGCCGTGCAGTATAGGGACATGCACATGTGGTCTTTCGTGTGGTGTTGGTTGCCACAGTATTTGCAGATTGAGGGCATTCTGCAGTGGGCTCCATGGTGTCCGCATTGTAGGCATCTTTCGCAGTGGGTTGATGCGTCCTTGCGGATGTACTTTCGGAAACTGCATCTTAATCCGTAGACCGCCATTGCTGGGTGGGGTTTTTTAAGTTCGCTTAGTAGCCAGTCGTTTGCTTCCACTGCCACAATGATGGAGGACTTTTCTTTGTTCTCCGCCTCTAGGGCTGATACAGACTTGATCCATTTGGGTCTGTCCATAAGTCTGAGCTCGGGGTTAAAAGCTGTGAGTTCGTTTTCCAGCTCGGTCCATGCCGGGGCTTCGATGTTCCAATCTTCTGGGACCCAGTGTCTGTCCCCGGAGGTTGCCAGTGGGATGCTGTTTATGACTATGTTCACCGTGGGGGTGTCCAGGCCGATATTGAAGCCAAAAATGCCAATGTCGTTAAGGGCCTTTGTTATGCCCTTGATGTTTGTTAAGGCGGGTTCTGCTGGCAGGTCCCCGACGGTGGTAAGTACCAGGTCATCGTTCCTGTTGTATTCTGCGTATGCGAACCTGGTGGTACCTGATGCACTGTTGATTGCATCTCTGATTTTGGCTGGCGTGCAATCGCTGGTCCCGAGTCTCCTGTTTTTTTCCACAGATTTGACCAGTAGTCTGCGTTGTCTGGCGTGCGGGGTTGAGGGAGCGGAGGGTGCGTTCTTCCTTCCTACTCCTGGTGCTGGGGATGCGTTTCTCCTCCTGGTCTGTACCAGTTTGAAACCATCGGTGTTGATGCCGGCCGCTGCTATAGCGGACCAGGTTTCCTTCTTCTTCTCCCTCGTCTCTTTTCTTTCTTTCTCTGGGGCGGGGGTGGTGGTGGGGTTCCGGACTGGAACTAGGGTTGGCTTTGAGGCTGGGGGTTTTGGGGCAGGGGGGGGTCTAGTTTGTTGGGGTCTGGGGGAAGGGTGGGTGCCGCTTGGTCCGGGGGGGTTCGGGTTCTTGGCTTTGTTGATGGAGGTGATGATGCGTTCCTCCATTTCCATCATCTTTTTCTCCATGCTGTCCTCGAGGATTGCCATGTAGTTGATGAGGTCTTTGCGGGTGGCCGCGCCGTTGAGGAAGTTCTCCGAGAGCCCTGTGTTTTCTGGGGTTGCCCCCTCTTTATCCAGCAGTTGGCACAGGTCGATCGTTACCTGTTCTTTTTCGGGGTTCGTCCGGATGCTACCGCTGGCTTCCGAGAAAGTGTCCGGGATTTCTTTGGGCGACCATATTCTGGCCAGGGGGGAGGAAAATCGTACGCTCCGGGTCGTTTTTCCCTTGTTTTGTTGGGAGGCTGTGTCTGACCAGGAAGATGCGAACCTGGTTGGAGAGGGAGGGGGGTCCTGCGATGTTGGGTATGGTAGGGAGGGGTCTGAAAAGGGGGTGAGGTTGGAGGACTGAGTTTCCGTGTGAGCGTGTTGGCTGTCTCCTAGGCCTGATTTTTCGGTGTTTTGACCGTTTCCCAGGTCCATGGGGAGTTCGGGTGCTGAGGATTCCGGTATGTATGGGATCAGTTCCTGAGAGGAAGGGGGTTCGTTCGTGGTGTCCATGACTGTATCTTCGGCCGGTTGCGAGTCGGGCACTTGGACTGGGTCTATGTTCACGGGTGAGGGTTGGTATGACGAGGCCATTGCGGCGAGCTCTGCCAGGGCCTGTGCGTCGACCGTGTTTACTCTTTCATCTCCGAAAATGGAGGCCAAAGCAGTTTGGAAGCCCATTGGGCGGGGGGCTGGTGCGAGGACGGGGGTGTCTGGACCGGTTTTTGACCCTAGGTGTACAAAACACATGGTTGTACAGCCCAGGTCCAGCCGGACGTCAGGGAAGGTACTCCCGGGGGCAACGGTGTAGGCGAGGACGTTGACGCCTCTGTTTGGGCATTCGGAGGCATGGAGGATGGAGGATCCAGCTGGGAGGCAGTTTTTTAGGGCCATGCCAAAGGGGGATCCGGGGTTGAGGACGCGAAATCGAGGTGAGGCTGGGCCAGGGGCGGGGGAAAGTGCAGGGGAGGCTCTGGGCTGTCCCTGGAGTTGTTTGGTAGGGGAGGTAGACATGGTGGGGGAGGAACAGGTCAGTTACTATGGTTTGCAATCTGTTTCCCAGTTGTTTGGAAGCCTTAGAATGATGTGCCTTGATTGGCTACACCACCCAAGGGGAGGATATTTTGAGTGAGGGGGTAGAGTAGCAGAATCTGTGAAAACTCTGATTGTACCGGAGGAGTGGGTGTGTTGGCAGTGCCAAATGTGAGATGTGACGGGATTTGCGCGTGAGCGAAGCGAATGCGTGTGTGTGTCCACTTCCTATTCCGTATTTTCTCGATTTTTCAGTCTCTGAGAGGATGGATGGATGGATGGATGGTCGTCCCGATCAGTTGGTACTCTATCCTCTACGTCTAGAACCTACTAATTAGAGTATCGTATTCTGTTCGGTGTGGGTTGGATGAGCTATAGTACTAGTAGGATAATTGTGACATGGGAAGGGGGGGTTGTTTTTTTTCGGGTTGTTTTTCCCCCGGTGAGGACATATAAAGCGAGTTGCAGGCTCCAAGTGGAGGTTTTTGTATGGATGGATGGATGAGTGGGGGGGGGGGGTATTGAGATTTTGTCTGCGTGGAAGGGGATGTGCGTGAGTTTATATTCTGCGTAAAAATATGCGCTTTCTAGGAGTAGTGCAGTGTAGTGTAGTGTAGCATATCGTTCTGCGTGGGGGGTTGGTGATAGTGTCTAGCGTGGTGGAGAAAGGAGAGGAGGAGGAGGAGGAGAGGAGAGAGTTCGTAAACCGAGTGATCTATTGTGATGTTTGCTACTTCTATAACGAGGGCTTGTTCTAGATGTATAAGATAGACTTGTGCTACCGGGAAGAAAGAATGGCCAAGAGTCGCGTGTATCGGGCGGGGGTTACATCCATTCCTCCAAACCCGAATGGAGAGCGGGCGGTAATGGGTACGGTACTGCCCGCCCCGAGGGTATATTGCGAATTCCGATCTAGACGGCTACTCCCCAAGTCATCCCATCCCACTCACCCATATTCCCCTGAGCAATGGCTAGAAGAGGGTGCTAACATGGGGATGGGTAGATGGGGGGGGGGGGGGGGTTCAAGGTTGCAAGAATCTAGATCTCACTAGCGTACGTTAGTAGATGGAAAATCTGACCGCACGGCGGGGCATGGATTCACTCCTCTTCCTTCCTTCCTTCATGCTATATCATCGCTATAGTACCGATCAGCAGAATCTCAGCATCCCCGCTACAAAGTCCAGTATATAGATCTAAACACACACACACGCGCGCGCGCGCGCCCATTCTTTCTATGATACCCCAACAAATTCCAATCCCGGAAGACGGTGAAATCACGACAGGACCATACCGTACTATCCCCCTAACCCGGGATATATACAGACAGACGAGTGAGCCCTCATGATGCCGGATCTCTCCCCCGAGACCTGAGCCCACCAGCACTAGCACCAATTTTCCCCTTTCCCCTCCTCTCCTCTCCATCTGGATGGAGGAACCTCGTATCATATTTGCTCAAGCCGATAAGACAAAAAAAGGGGGCATGTGTGGAAATCCTTGGCGATAAGGCGGGGGAGTATGTACTGATAGTACATGTACTTACTTGTACATACTGTACAGTACGTACCGCATGATAATGTTCGGTAATGGTGGTGTCTTGGCCTTTGGTATTATATCATAAGTATGTTTTGCGGGTAAATCTTACTATGATACAACATCCCAAGCTACTTACATATCTACCAATCTATCATACCCCCCATGCCCTTCTGGTTAAACGATCCCGCGGCGGGCTTGCTTGGTTCAGCCCATGTCTATTACCGTATACTCTGGCTTCTTGCTTGGGTGGGGTCGGGTCCTCTCGCCCCGGACTGGCCCGATGTTTCACTTCCGTTTTTTTTCTTTTTTCTTTCTCCGCGCATGGTTCATTGCGTGTACAGTACAGTGCCGTGTTGAGGTGTTGACTCTTCCGGCGGGGGAGGGGAGGAGAGGAGAGGAGGGGAAATAGACTCGTCTCGTATCGCGGCGGGGGTATGGGAATGGGTTGGTGGTGGGGTATACTTGTGTACATGTGCTATATGCGTGTATGTAGAACATTTGTTCTTGGCAGCATCGTATCGCGCAGAGAAGGGATGGAATGGTATGTCTTGTCTCGTGTGATTCACTCTCAGCTCGCTCCGGGGGAGGGGGGGAGGGAGGGGTACACGGGTCACCGAAGGTGACAGCAGTTTGGTATGATACACGGTGCGACAAGGCTCTTGGTCCTTCGGAGCGGTGGATACTTACTCCAACTGGCTCACTCCGCTTGCCCCGTGCATTGGGTGTTGCGGGTACATAGCCGGCGCCGTGGGGAATTAATTTACGGTTACGGTATATAAACGCACAGTGCAGTGCAGTACAGTACATTTCGATGCCTTGTCATACCACAAGCAAAGTACTGTACCCGAGCGCTGTGCAAGAAAAATGTACAGCGCTATGTCATTGAAGTTCGCCATCCAAGATAGGGCAGATAAAAAAGAAAAGAATGCGCGGGGCATTACTGTGGAGCGATTACAGCATCCAAGCACATTTCTCTTGCATTCGAGTACTTACGCTACCCAATCGTTAGTCGTACGTTTTACGCCCAAATAGTACTTTATTACTTGAGAGATTCGGTGGGAACCCACCAGGCGCAACAATTAATAACTGCCAATATGGTATCATTGGCGCCCTAGCCTCTATTTCTTCCCTCTTTGAATTCCGCTCTCACCAAATACTATTCACGATCGGAACGAGTGCGCCCCACAAGACCAAGATTTTTTGCAAAAGGTTCATTGTATTTGTAACTCCCCAGTAAAAATCCCCCACAACACCAAGGTTTAGATACCTACGAAAGGGAGAAAGCGGAAGAATCAAGCAGAAGACTGAAAAGAAAGAAATCACAAAAGAGACACTTCATGAGCATCGCCGTTTCGTCAATCAGAAATCAAGTCCAGAACCTTTCTACCATAGAGTAAAAGCAAAAGTAAGACCGACAGAGTTAAAAGGGAAATGCGAAAAGACTATTTACTTTCTAAGATGAAGGAAGAGAGTATTAGATTTCCGCCTGGACCTTTTGGAGGGCAGCGGCGAAGGCCGGGTTGGCCTTCATCTGACGAAGTTTTTCCGCCATCTCATCGATTTCCTTCTCAGCTACAGAAGTGTCAACTTCAACCCCTTTTTCAGGGACGGTAACGGCCCATTCGTGAGGTTCCTCGCCGAACATGATGGCCCTGAGCCAGCCCCTCAGGATGCCAGCGTACGTCCCGTTAGTTTGCTTGGGGCAAATGTCTTCGCCGCGAAAGTGGATCTTCATAACGGATGAGATAAAGAACTAGAGCGAGGTCAGAGAAATGCGGTACAAAATGTAGAATTGAATGAAAGCATACGGCAGTTCCTGCAGCAAAAGCCTCCAGCAGGCGATCCTCTTTAGCAGCATCGATAAGGTCCATCATAGTATACTTCCTCTCGACAATATCGAGTCCCTGGATTTCACCATTGGAAATGGTAAGACGATCCTTGGCCAATTCAAGAACCGAGCGACGAGTAACTCCATCAAGAATAACCTTGTCGTCCAAGGGCGCAGTGACCAATTCGACTCTCCCGGTATCCTTATTCTTCCAAATAACGAAGAAATTGCTTGCCCCCGCTTCAGTCACCTCACAGGATTTACCGAAAAGCCAAAGGATTTGATCATAGCCCCTAGCCTGAGCTTCCTTATGCGCTATTAGGGAAGGCCCGTAATTCCTGCGCAACATCGTGTTAGTACTCGGTTACTAGAAATGGGAGTGATAATTCGGGGAAGGGACTTACGCTCCAAGTTTGGCGAATCCGAACCCACCAGGCCAAGCACGAATATAATCCTCACCGCTAGCCAACAGCTTCAAAGACTTCTCGTATAGGATGGGAAACTGAGCAAGAATGATGAAAAGCATGGCCTCACGGGGCTTGTGGACACCCAACGCGCCCCCAGTGCCAATCATAGTCGGACGGACGTATAAGAACGAGCCACGCTCTGGAAGCCACTTTGGTCCATCGGTAGCAAGCAGGATCTTGATCAATTCCTCCAAAGCGGAAGGTGAGAAGCTAGGGAGGGAAATTCTGTTGGTAGAAACAAGCATTCTTGCTGTGTTCCTTGTGGGGCGGAAGATGCGCACGGTCCCATCGGAGCCGCGGTAGGCCTTCATACCCTCAAAGCATTCAGTGGCATAGTGTAGGCAAGACGCAGTGGGCCACAAATCGATTGGGCCATAGGGCCTCAATTCGGGTGCTGCCCATCCCGCAGTGTCCGACCATTTCACAGTAATCCAATGGTCAGTGGAGACATCGGTTTTTCCCCACTCAATTTTGCTGCTATCGGCGTGGAACTGCCTGGGAGTCTTGGTAATTGTAACCTTCAACTTGGAAGGATCAAGTTCTGCTAGCCCCGGAGTACCAATTGGAGCGGCAGATGTAGTAACATTGTTTGCCTGGGTGAGGGTTTTGTCCTCGGCAGCAGGGGCCAAATCTGCGGCAAGAGCTGAAGGGGGAGACATGATTGTAGGTTTTGAAAAATATTTGGTGTTTGATTGCTTGTTTGCTTGGTTGTGGTGGTTGTGGGGGAAGGGAGTTGCGAGATGAGAAGAGGTACCGGTAGGTAGATAAGAAGGGTGGTGATTGTGCTAGTGGTGGGGCGAAAAAGACGTAGGCCCTCTGAATTAGGGGGGGTTATCCTGTACGTGACCCTGATGGGAATAACGGAGAGAGTAAGGAAAGGAAAAAAGTCCACCGGGAAGAGAAAATTGGAGGCTCTTTAAAGAACTTTTGGTACAAGCACTAAATTGCCTGACCCACCCACCTGACCTAAAGCTTCCTTGGCTCATCTTATCCCCCACCAACAAACTCCGTACTACGCTATTTCCAAAGAGGGAAAAATAAAATAAAAAATACAAGTGAGACACAACAGAATCTCGAACACACCCCGGTAGAATTCCTAAGACAAGTGGGAAGAGAGAAAAACCCCTCCAATCTTTTGAGCATTGCTAATGGCTACATCGTGAACGTCCACAGTACGGTAGTGTGTCCACAATACATGGCAACCAATAAGCCAAAGGTATCTCCTTCCGAAATAGACGAACAGAACGAAATGACGACTTACTATTTAGCACGAACTCCGGGACTAAGCGCACCCACCCGACCAACCGATCACCTAAACCCGTACGAAACCGATCGGCGGGCCCCGAGCCGAGTACCTCATCCGCATACCCTACAATAGCCATTAGCAAACTTGAAAGGATTGCATGGGGAGGCTAAAGGGGATAGAGCCTTATCACGCTACTCGTCCGTTTCGGCCTTCGTGAGAAACCCCGCACAATGTTACATATTCCTCCCCCGCCAATCATGGTATATGATTCGGGCAAGGACACGAAAGTGAACCTTTCCTCCGACGGAGTGGAAAGTGTTGATCCGGCTTGGCTTCTCACTCTATTTTTTTTTATTTTGGGGGGTAATATTCGACCTGGTCATCACCGTACTTGACCTTGCTCAACACAACCCTGGGGATTCCGAGCTCCCGGATGATGGTGTGATGGGGGATATAGTATCATACCGGCAAGTTCCGGCCGGGTTCAAGCCCCACCTCAACCCAGAGGAAAGTGCTGGCACGAGTAGGAACCTTCCTTGGGACTAAAATGGCATAGCACAAAAAATCTCCCGCCGAGCCGCCGGTCGATCCACGGATGAGCTAACTAAATTAGCTCGAGGTATGGTGCAAGTGTGTGTGCGTGCTGTGCGTGTGTGAAACACTCTCGAATCCAGAACGTGAGATCGAGTGATAATCTTCCGATTGCCCAAGGCGGGCAGGTGTGGCGATCATTACCAAGTGTTTTTCTTTTTCTTTAGCTGTGGTGGTACCTAACTTAATCTAAGGTACCATGCTCCGCCGTACAGTACCTAGCATAAAGTACCAGGGGAGCATCAGGAACCACAGCGGGCTTCGACGATCCATGACGCTCCCCGGTGGATTGAATGGGAATTGTTGTTCGCTTTCTCACGTCTTCACCTACTTGCGAAACGGGGGGATGAGGAGAGATCATTTTTTGAGAGGAAATATTTAATATCTAATATACGACAGAGTTACTATACACTAGATACAAATTATCGACAACAAATTCCATATATACACAATGAATGCTCTCCCCTTCCCTGCCTGCCACCGATACAGCCTGGGACTTGGGATCGATTAAACAATCCCCCCCAAATATTGTTTCAATGTTTCATAATGCCAGACTCTTCCGCTGTCATCTTCTTGCACTTTTATCCAGCCTGAGCATTGTTATGCACCACTCATTCCACTTCTCCCAGAACGTTATCTCGGGCTGGGTATGGCCCCAGGCGTCTTTGCCTTGATCACCGGCCAGTGGACTGAATCATCTCGCCGTCCATATTAAGGAACCAATATTCCCTTTGGCTTTCCCTCCGTCAGCTGTTGGCTCATCGAGAAAGAGCCTGCCGTCTGGCTATCACACAAGAGAAAGAAAACACGGGGGAAAAGGACACGAGGGAGAGAATGATTGGAGAAGGTATGGCTAGTGGAAGAAGAAGCGATGGAATAACAAAGTTGGGAGATAAAAATAGCCTGCGGCCATGATTTGAGAAAAAAGCCCTGGTAAAAAAAGAAATGAATTTAGGGGAAGCCGAGCGAAACTAAACAAAAAAAAGGAAAAATATATATCAACCTCATACGCGTGCAATTCGTCAAAGAGGAGAGGAGACCAAAAAAGACAACGAAACTCCAAAGACAAACCAAGCCCCAAAGACCAACAAAACTCCAAAGACAAAAAAAAACTCCAGAGACAAAAAACTCGTCACAATAACGGAATACAAAAGTAAAAGCGGCTTTTCTCACCTAGCGAAAGCTTCGCCAATCTCCAAGTTTCGTCCTTCCCATGGATATTCTCCCCAAACACCCCAGTTCCCATACATCTGCTTGGAAGCGTTGGCCTCGTATACATAATTTCCTGTCTCCTCTCCCCTTTCAATACACTCGAGCAGCGTGCCATGAAAGCCCTCGAAGGGCACAGTGTCGATGTAAGGGTGGTACTGAATTTCTTCTTGCATTTTTGTTGGCTGGAGATCAGGGGTGTTGTCTGGTAGTTTGAGCAACGGTTCTTCTATCCTCTCTCGCATGAATTTCGGGGGGGTGTCGCCCTGAAGCATCTCCAACTCATTAATGCTCAGGAGCTTGCCAATCATTATTGTCGCATTGAAGGGTTTGAAGTAGTCGAGAGTCTGATAGAACTCGTCTCGAGGCGTTGGTGGGTTCAGGTGCAAGGGGTTTGGGTTGATGGTTGGGTTAGACGAATACGTAGGAGATACGGCTGGAGATTCCGCTTGGTTTGATATCTCAATATTGGTAGTTTGGTGGACATTGGGTCGATAGGTACTGTCCGTATTCGAGCCTTGAAAAGGGGAGAGAGAGCTAGTTAGCAGTGTAGACAACGAATGGTAGGTTTGGGGGGGGGGTATGTACGCTTGCAGTTCCTGATGAGTTGGCGCTGGAGACACTGAAGGAGCGGGAACGCTGCTGGTAGGAGGGTACTCAGAAGCGCTTACAATGTATGGCTGACTCGAGCCGTAAGTTGGAGGCTGAGGGTACTGAAGCTGTGATTGGTTTTGCCAGATTGGATACGTGTTTTCTGAGGATCTGGCCGTTGGCCGTAGTAGCAAAGGGCCAAAATCACTGGTATAGATCCCACGAGAGGAGGCAGAAGTGCTGCTATCCTCAGAGTCACCAGACACACTTGGAGGTGAGAGGAGAGAGTCGATTGTCGAGAAGCGGCCCTCTGTATCCACCATCCCATTAGGATCATGAGATGATCCCCCACGTCTCGGTCCAGAATCGGCGCGATCCCTAGTAGGTGTTTCAATGGCAGCGCCAGCTCCAGAAGTTGACTGCTTTGCTCTCTTCTTGTTGGGTACTGGTGTGGATGGGCCACTATTCCTCCCTGCCTGTCTCTCAAGTTCCTCCAGACGCTGACGCAGTTTTCGACCTAAAAGACGCAGGATCAGATACCTCTTCAGCTCAAAATAGCCCCTAGATCACTATGCTAAAAGGAAACGCTAGTGAGGGTGAGGGTGCTCACGGTAATTTCTCTGGGCCAAACGATTTTGAATCTTGCGACGTTCGTTCAAGTCTGTGACCTTACGCCAATCGTCATCCTCAGTCTCCATGACTTCAGAGCTATCGTATCCATTTCCTAAGCAGTTAAAAACACAATAAGCACAAGACCACTAAAGTTTGCAGGGGAAAAACGAGAGTCGGCCCGCTGTTACGCTTACCACTTCGCCCAAATCGGATGGACATCTTGGAAGAGAAACAAAAATTCGAGCGAGATGGGATGATAGAGCTCAATCAAGAGAGCTCAATTCTCAATTTGAGATATTATGTATGCAGCCTTTTGCCCCTCTTTACCAACAACCCAGGAGGGAGGGGGGTACTGGCTGTCTTATATTATTATTTTCCCCCGGGCTGGGAGTGTGTATTGATTTTTGTGATTAGATGTCGTGGTTGTGGGGCAACCCGGCTTTTTCTTTGGGGGGGGGGGGGGGCACAGGAGGGTTGAAATGTCTTTTTTGCCGGAATGTTTAATTTGCAATGCAAGTGGTTGGTGGTGTGTTTTGTGGTTGCGATTGAATATTCGCAATATGCTATTGAACAATGGGGTGGGGCCAGGAGCTTCTAGGAGGGAGAACGCGTCTGCTTAAGTAGAGTTGGGTATTTTGAGGGAAGTTTTAGCACCAGCCAGTAAGGTTTTCCACCATGACCATCCCCAGCCAGCCAGCCTTACTTACTCTTGGTACGAAGCTGTACTCGAGTACCATTGGTGGCACGCCTGCTGAGGGAAGCGTGGTGATACCCCCGCCAGGATCAGAAAAACAACTCTGCTGCGCAGGGAAAAAAAGGAAAAAAAAGGAAAAAATAGAAAAAACAAAAGAAAAAGCAACATGAACAATAATTCTCTACCGACTCGATATGTCTCCAAGTTTTCTTGGGGACCCCAAGCCTAAGCTGATGGCTGATGCTTCCCCACTGGTTCTTTCGGGTGGTAAAATTAATATCCAGTTCCCTACCAAATTCACTTCTCCCAGCGGCATCCACACCCCTCATCACCCATAATCCAATGCTGCACACACACCACCCTCCCCCCTTCTCATAAATCTGCAGCCTACTGTACGATAACCTCAGCACCCATTCCAGAGGAAACCTGGAAAGAAGCTGCCCCATTCTTTCTGGAAGCTTGTGGGAGCGTCTATTTTCAGGCACGTGGTTTACATGCCATTAGGCTTAGGTGAACCACTCCCGGCGGTTTCACTTGCTGCTCCCTATATCCATCTCTAAGCATCCCATACTCAGATCTATATGTCATGATTTCGAGATGCTGTTCCACAAATACTCTTGTCATATGCGGAGGGTTGGTTAATAGTTACCAGTGCACCGTGCTGCTGCCGGTAGGTGAGACGAAGCAAGCAATATGCACCAACAGTAGCATAAGGGCATAATTCCAAATAATTCCGCTGCATTCTGAAAAAGAAAATTAAATTTGCCTTCAAAATATTAGGAAATCATTTGAAAATAAACTATTCTACACAGGTCTCACCCCCAACAGCCGCCACCATCAACACCTAACCTGCCGTTGCACATGCCTACCGCCGGTATCGTGTGTACTGTACTTGTAGTAGAACGCTTTCGTGGCACCTTCATTTCTCCAAAACCTCTCTCGGGCTACTGTCGTCATCCTGCTTTACTCGCCATCCTGCCTTCCCCCTTGCCTACTACCGTATCCCTTTCCCTCGGATTCCCCCCCATCCACCTCGCTATTCATCACCTTTGACGGCACTATAGTGGGTAGCCGGCCTCCATTATCCCCCGTTTCGTGGATTATCTCTTCTTCCGCTCTTTTGATCCCCCGCCCTATTATTTCCGTAATCCTATTCCAAACACACGGCTTGCGGGTGAACTGCGTTCCCAAAATTGAGGAGGAAGGGGAAAGGGAAGCCCCCTTACACCTCAGCCCCTCTTCCGTGCGTGGGTACCGTATCAATCATCCAGTAAGAGCAGACGGTTGACTAACCGAAAAAATAGTTTAATCTAAATCGGCTTCCTGTGTGTGCGTTGGTACTGGATCTGATCGAATCTCGCTTCTTCTGTGGCTGTGATGTTTAAATGTGGATCGTCCTCCGCAGCAGCAGGACCTCAGCAAGAGAGATCCCCCTTACCCGGCGCTGGGCGTCCCAAACAGGAACATGCATGGAATAACATGAAACGCGCCACTGCCGTCCAAGCCACACAGGAGCCAAAGGCCGACACGCCTCGAGCCAACCAGTTACAACCTTATTCTAATCATACATCTCGTAATCCGCCTCTGGCCAGGCCCATGGATAACCAAAGCAAGGGCAGTATGAAGCCAAAATTAAGCTCAGTTATGACAGGCCAAGGCAGGGCCAGTGATGCTGGTGGTCGTGGGGCCAGAACTAGGCCTGCGGGCGCTAGGCTTGAGTGTTCGACCTCCGCTATCAATAAGCAAAGGTCTGGTAGAGGTAAGAAAGGCAGGGGGTTTAGGAGAGACAAGGCCTTTCCTAGTCACGAAGACAAGTCAGGGAAAGGCAAGATGCATACAGACGGAATTAGAACTGGGAGACCGTCAAAGACAACAAAAAAAAGGGCATCACTAGTGCAACACCCGCTAGCAAAATCTTTTACTGGTAAGTCAAGATGAGTACTTTCTACTGCGGGACCAGTAGATCGATGTTTACGCTCGGATCATATGTACCGGCCTATTACTATATTTTGGAACATACTTTTCCCTGTTCGACCAAGGTGCCGGCAATTATTTTTGCTTCCGGGCACTGAGGCATGCCAACGATAATACATCGGCCCAGTGAGAATTCACCAGAGACCCGAGCCAATATGGTCCTATTCATCCCATTTTTTTTCTAACCCTCGCCTTGCCCATTGGTCGATTGCTCCCCAACCCTGGCCTGCCTCGCATGCACACCAACATATTGTCACTCGATTACGCTCACCCACACTACTCCCCTATAATAATATGTCCTATTATGCGTCGCTGCTACTCTATGCAGTTGTTATTTCCCTCGTTTTCCCCGGGGCTAAGACCGGATCCCCGTTGATTTTTTGGCGTTTGGATCATATTTTGTGGTTCTATCATCATTTGTCTGACACTTCTCTCACATCGAAATAGATTCGATCGACCATACAACGGCACACCTCTCAGAAAGCCTCCCACTGGCACTCTCTAATAAACTAGAGGCACTTCTCTGCCGTACAGCGGCAACAGCAAGTCTTTCCGAGACCTATCTTTCCCACTCATCGAGTCTTAAAAAAACTCTATTCAGTTCTTCACCCTTGCTTTCGGGCTCTCTAGAGAAGAAAGCCCACGAGCTCAAAGATTCGACTCACGAGGGGCTTGAGAAGTTGGATGTCCTGTGGGAGAAGTGGAAGCAATGTGTGGGTGAGATTCAGCGGTTGGCTGCGGACGAGGCAGCCTTCGCTGAAGGGAGGGAAACAAAGCATTACGGAAGCGGAAAAGTAGATGGCAATAGATCAGGCATGGTAAATAATGGTGAAGGTTGGGGAGAACTTGAATATGCAGCACTGGTTGAAAGAATAAAATCGGTGGGTGAGGTTTGGGTAGAGAAGATGGAAGAATGCGAGAAAGTCCGAGCCCTTCCCATCTTTTTCACTACATCCTGCCCTTTGCTGGTTACAAAAATATCACACTTTTGGCCCTTCGCAGCTAACACTACCCCGGTTTCTCCGCGTATTAAAGAAAATCGCGGACGAGGAACTCAGGCAGCGGCGTCTGGCAGCCACTGTCCTTCTCTAAGATCTCTGCGAAGATCGTCATGCCCTTGAGGTAGTACACATCTGAAGGTGGGTAAAGATACGAAATTCGCAGGACACTAATTAGTGGGGGCAGGACTGCCTGCAAGGAGCACAATAATGACTGATACAAAAATTGTGTTATCGACCCCAGCCACACGCCTGTGTCATGGGAGCTCGAGTTATGCGAAGCTTTCCCCCGTTTTTTTTAGCGATCCGAGGTTGAGGACTTTTCACAGATCATTCAGCAAAAAGAGATGGCGAGGCTATACTAGAGGCAGATATCATACTGTTAAAAATCCCCAACATGTGGTGGCTTCCCCCCCCCTTGCTTTCACCCACTTCAAACGACCACTTGGGAATCATTGATTTGTTTTTGTTTTTTCTTCTTCAATCGTGTTTCCACCGTTTTTATAATTAGACCCTTGCTCCTACCGTCGCTGGGGATAAATCAATAATGTTGTAACTTGTATCAGAGTACCGGCAGTAAATTGGGTGATAGGCCACGCTACCGTACCCACAAAAAGGCTGCCATGATTGTAAAAGGTATTGCGTAACATATGTAAGTAGGTCTGGTGTATGTACTTGTAGTTGAAAATAAATTCTTGCAGAGAAAAAGAATTAAGGTTCGCACCGTCTTTTTTTTTTCTTTTCTCGTGCGTGAGACCCGCATGTTAACCTGCTCTACTTTCCTTGGCCTTTGTTCGTAGATGTTCACATACCGGTACGACAGCAGAGTAACACCACATACTTAATGCGATGATAAGAAGGGCAAGAAAGGAGAGAAAGAAGGAAAGAAAGAGAAGAGACACCTCCAGCCTCGACACGGGCCATGGAAGCCATGCCTAACTTGAGGATAACTTACCCCCAAGTTCTGCACAAAATAGAATACGGGATAACGGAACACGGCAGCAGATCTGCTACCCTATTTTATCCACCTATGATAGAACTACTCTATTTCACTTGATAGATTTTTTTTCTTTCTCCCCTCTCCTTCTCTTTTTTCCTTTGATAAATTTATAATGATACCGGTATCATCTGTATTATTATAATTATAATAATATTATAATTATTATTAGACCCATTTCCTCCCTCTCTCCCTCCCCCCCTGCCTCTCCCACCTTCCCTACCCCCGGGCCCGCCTAAATTATCCATTCGCACACTGTAGGGCACCGTACAAAGTACTAACTAGTATATTATACAATATGATGCACCTTCCCTTAAGGCCGAGAGAGAGGGGGGGAGAGGGAGAGAGGAAGACCAGGCGCTCGGGTGGGTGGATGCTGCAACAACGTTGTGAAACGACCGGTGATGATGGGGATGATGGTGATGATGATGTCCCCGGTATCATGGCACTTGTATGAGTGCTGTACGAAATTTGTTATGATATACACACACCCCCCGTGATGGGGAATTGATTCGGGGTGTGTGAAAAATGAGACAAAAACGGTGTCTTTGTTTTTTTCCTTCTCTTTTTTTCCTTTTTTCTTTCTGGTAGTGTGACGGGGGGGGGTTCATTTGTTCTGGCGCGCGGGATGGGACGAACACAAGTAAGTATGGGGTGGGTGGGAGGAAGGGTGCATGTACCACCTGGGTGTAAATTTGGTTTCATTGCGAGGTATCATAAGGTGTTGAACTTGTTTGCGGAGTTTTTTTTGGGGGTTTTTTTCTGGTGGTGTGTTGATGTGATGAGTTCGCGTGGTTTTTTGGATTCGGTTTCGGGAGAGGTATATGCTGCATGTACAGTACCCATCTTTCGGATTCCTTCTTCTTCTCGGGTTTGTATATAATATCATGATGTTATAGTTATAAATAATATCTACTAGCGTGGCTGCTAACTAACTGCACATACCACACGCTCTTCACCCCCACCACCCTCTCCAGTTTGCTATATTTCTTATAATACGATGCCGATTCGATGAGCTAGTGCACGATACGATAACTGCGCAGTGGGTAACACGAGAAGGACGAAGCAGATGGTGCACATAAACTCACGGCCTTCTGCAGGCTTTTGCTAGGAGATATGATAGTAGCGCGATATGATATCGTGGCTAACGGGAATCCCTTTGAAGATCAGTTCCCCGGTATTACCAGTCCAGGCGGCGGGGACGGCAGCGGGGGGGGGGGGGGGGGGGGGGGGGGGTGGGAAAGTTTTGT
>Ga0307517_10000315_pt1 | contig 84020 bp, 68 predicted proteins | sample 23_EM_MG_FD_194515 | JGI IMG/M metagenome (GOLD analysis project Ga0307517, IMG submission 194515) | Populus trichocarpa ectomycorrhiza microbial communities from riparian zone in the Pacific Northwest, United States - 23_EM | ecosystem: Host-associated > Plants > Roots > Unclassified | place...
GGCATCGGCTGGCCGTCGCCGTCGAACACCCGGCCCTCGACGCGGACGCGCTCGCCCGAGGTATCAGGCGTGACGAGGTTGTTGGAGAAGGCGTCGTTCCAGTCGTATTTGCCGTTCGACGTCAGGCCATAGGCGAAATATGGACCGACGGTCTGCGATGGCGTAACGCCCTGCGGTTTGGACTGCGACACTTATTTGGTCTCCATCGGCGTGGCGTTGCGCCCGCGCAGCACAATGTTGAAGCGATAGCACAGCGCCCAATCCGGCTTGGTGTTCTCCAGATCGAACGAGGAAATCATCCGATCCCGCGCCTTCTCGTCCGTCACCGAATTGAAGATCGGGTCGAACGGAAACAGGGGATCGCCGGGGAAATACATCTGCGTCACCAGCCGCGACACAAAGGAATGCCCGAACACCGAGAAGTGGATATGGGCCGGACGCCAGGCGTTGTGGTGATTGCCCCAGGGATAGGCGCCGGGCTTGATGGTGACGAAGCGGTAATAGCCCTCGCTGTCCGATTGGGCGCGGCCGGCGCCGGTGAAGTTCGGATCGAGCGGCGCCGGATGCTGGTCGACGACATGGACATAGCGGCCGCAGGCATTGGCCTGCCACAGCTCGACCAGCGTGTTGGGCACGCCGCGGCCTTCCTCGTCGAGCACATGGCCGTGCACGATGATGCGCTCGCCGAGTGGCTCGCCCTTGCCCTGCAGCGTGAGGTCGTTGTCGTTCTCGCGCACCGTCTCGTGACCGTAGACCGGCCCGGTCAGTTCCGAGAGCGTATGCCGCATCGGAATCAGCGGCTTGGTGGGCGAGCGCTTCACCGTGCTCTTGTAGGCCGGCGACAGCCGCGGCGGATGGGCCACGAGGCTGCTAGTGGGGTAGCTAAATGTCATGGCGCTTCCTTTCATCGATTTGTTAATCGACCCTTGTTGGCCTGAATGGCGTTTACAGCCGGCGCTCGTTCCAACAGGCGCCGGAGCATGTCGATCAGAACGTCTGTCTCGTCCTTTGTAAAACCAGCCAGGAGAACCTTCTCGCGTTGCAGTGCTAATTTAATGACCCGGTCATGCAGGGATCGTCCGACTTTGGTGAGGACAATCGCGCGTTTGTTTTTGCCTTCCTGCGCGGTCACAGTGACGACGCCATTCTCGACAAGCGACCGTGTCGTTCGACTAACAAGCGCTTTATCGAGATCGAAAAATTGGCAGATATGCTGTGCCGAACAGGTGCCTTCGACCGCGAGCAGCGACAGTATTCGCCACTCAGTGACACCTATTCCAAATTCCCGACGATAGGCGTTCGATGCTCCTGCGGCCAATTTATTGCCTACGAAATTGATGAGCGCAGGCACGTACCGCTCATGGTCGATCACAGGTTTCGGCATTGGACGTCATTCCCGGTAGGCTGTCATGACGGCGCGCTCAATTTCGTTTGTGCATGCGGCGCCGAAGCCCAGGGCAATGTAAATCCCAAGGTTGATATGTCAACCATTGCTGTTGACATATCAACCATGATGGAATACTGGAGCCGCGCCGTAACGGGAAATTTGGCAATCTCAACGCCAGAACCGCGTCCGCAGGGGGGATCTATGCTTCGGAATGTTTTTACTGCTGCCGTAATCACGGTCACCGTCGCTCTTTTGAACTTTTCCGCTTCTGCGCAGGACGCCGTCAAGATCGGCCTGATCCTGCCGATGACCGGCGGCCAGGCGTCGACCGGCAAGCAGATCGACAATGCGATCAAGCTCTACATGCAGCAGAAGGGCGACACCGTCGCCGGCAGGAAGATCGAGATCATCCTGAAGGATGACGGCGCGGTCCCCGACAACACCAAGCGGCTCGCCCAGGAGTTGATCGTCAACGACAAGGTCAATTTCATTGCAGGCTTCGGCGTCACGCCCGCGGCACTGGCGGCGGCGTCGCTGGCGACGCAGGCCAAGATCCCGGAAATCGTGATGGCCGCGGGCACCTCGATCATCACCGAGCGTTCGCCCTATATCGTGCGCACCAGTTTTACCCTGGCGCAGTCCTCCACCATCATCGGCGACTGGGCCGCCAAGAACGGCATCAAGAAGGTCGCAACCCTGACCTCCGATTTTGCGCCCGGCCACGACGCGCTGAACTTCTTCAAGCAGAACTTTACTGCCGGCGGCGGCGAAATCGTCGAAGAGGTCAAGGTGCCTCTGCAAAATCCGGACTTCGCGCCGTTCCTGCAGCGGATGAAGGATGCCAAGCCCGATGCCGTGTTCGTGTTCGTGCCGGCCGGGCAGGGCGGCAACTTCATGAAGCAGTATGCCGAGCGTGGCCTCGACAAAGCGGGCATCAAGGTGATCGGCCCTGGCGACGTGATGGATGACGACCTCCTCAACGGCATGGGCGATGCGGCGCTCGGCACCGTCACCGCGCATCTGTACTCCGCCGCGCACCCGTCCGCGATGAACAAGGAATTCGTCGCGGCCTACAAGAAGGCCTTCAACTCGCGGCCGGGGTTCATGGCGGTGGGCGGCTATGACGGCATCCACCTGATCTACGAGGCGCTGAAGAAGACCGGCGGCAAGACCGACGGTGATGCGCTGATCGAGGCGATGAAGGGGATGAAGTGGGAAAGCCCGCGCGGTCCGATCTCGATCGATCCGGAAACCCGCGACATCGTGCAGAACATCTACATCCGCAAGGTTGAGAAAGTCGATGGCGAACTCTATAACGTCGAGTTCGCGACCTTCGAGGCGGTGAAGGACTCCGGCAAGACGAAGAAGTAGGGTTGCCGCCGCGAGCCCGGGACGCCCCGGATTGAACGCTAGGGATACGCTCCTGCTATGACCACCCTTTTCACCATCCTGTTCGACGGTGTCGCCTACGGCATGCTGCTGTTCGTGCTGGCGTGCGGCCTTGCCGTGACGCTCGGGCTGATGAACTTCGTCAATCTCGCCCATGGCGCGTTCGCGATGACCGGCGGCTATGTCTGCGCGGTGCTGGTCAACCAGTCCGGCTGGCCGTTTTTCGCAGCGCTCCCGCTCGCCTTTGTCTCCAGCGCCCTGATCGGCGTGGCGCTCGAACGCTCGCTGTATCGCCATCTCTACACGCGAAGCCATCTCGACCAGGTGCTGTTCTCGGTCGGCCTCGTGTTCATGTCGGTGGCGGCGGTCGACTACATCATGGGATCGTCGCGGATCTTCATCAAGCTGCCGTCCGCGCTTGAAGGCCAGTTCGACTTCTTCGGCGTCGGCATCGGCCGCTACCGGCTGATGATCGTCGTGATCTGCGGCCTGCTCACCGTGGCGCTGCAATTGATCCTGGCCAAAACCCGGTTTGGCAGCCGCCTGCGCGCGGCGGTGGACGATCCGCGCGCCGCCTTGGGTCTCGGCATCAATGTGCCGCAGGTCTTTGCCTTCACCTTCGCCTTCGGTTGCGGACTTGCCGGTTTGGGTGGTGCGCTGAGCGCGGAAATTCTCGGCCTCGATCCGTATTTTCCGCTCAAGTTCATGATCTACTTCCTGATCGTGGTCACCGTCGGCGGCTCCTCCAGCATTACCGGGCCGTTCCTGGCTTCACTATTGCTCGGCATCGGCGACGTCGCCGGCAAATATTACGTGCCCAAGCTCGGGCCCTTCGTGATCTACACCATTATGATCGTGATTCTGATCTGGCGCCCGAACGGCCTGTTCGGCCGCGCCGCGACGCGGTGAGCCTAGCATGAGCGCGCTTCCCGACGTCTCATCCCATGCCATTGCCCGCGCCCGCTGGCGTCCCAGCGAGATCGCGTTCTGGATTCTGGTGCTGGCCTGCGCGTTCCTGTTTCCCTCACGATATCTGATCATGACGGATATCCTGCGGCTGGCATTGTTCGCGCTCTCGCTGGATCTCATTCTCGGCTATGCCGGCATCGTGTCGCTCGGTCATGCCGCCTTCTTCGGCGTCGGCGCCTATTGCGCCGGGCTGCTGGCGCTGCATGGTATCATCACCGAGCCGGTGCTTGCGCTGGTCGCGGCCGGCCTCGTCGCCATGGTGCTCGGCTTTCTCACCAGCTTCCTGGTGATCCGCGGCGTCGACCTGACCCGGCTGATGGTCACTTTGGGCATCGCGTTGTTGCTGGAAGCATTGGGCGAGCGTTTCTCCAACATTACCGGTGGCACCGATGGCCTGCAGGGCATCGAGATGGCGCCGATCCTGGGCATGTTCGCGTTCGACATGTTCGGCAAAACCGGCTTCTTCTATTCGCTGATCGTGCTGTTCCTGCTGTTCCTGCTCGCGCGCCGGATAGTGAACTCGCCGTTCGGCCTGTCGCTGCGCGCGATCAAGAACAATCCGCTGCGGGCATCCGCCATCGGCGTGCCGGTCAATCGGCGCCTGATCGCGATCTACACGCTGTCGGCGTTCTATGCCGGCATTGCCGGGGCATTGTTCACCCAGACCACGGCGCTGGCCTCGCTCGACGTGTTCTCGTTCGAAAAATCCGCCGATCTGATGCTGGTACTCGTGCTCGGCGGCACCGGCTATCTCTATGGAGGGCTGATCGGGGCGGTCGCGTTCAAGATGTTGCAGGAGTTCTTCTCGACCATCACGCCGCAATACTGGCTGTTCTGGATCGGCCTCGTGCTGGTCGTGATCGTGCTGGTGGGCCGTGAACGCATGCATCGCTGGGCGTTGTGGCTGCCCAACCTCGTGATCCGGCAATTCGCCGGACGAAAGGCCGTCGTCGCCGTTCCCGAAAGTGACGCGCCATGACGATAGCTCTGGAAACCAAGGGACTGGAAAAATCCTTCGGCGGCCTGCGGGTGACGCGCGATCTCTCGCTGCGGGTCGAACAGGGTGCCCGCCACGCCCTGATCGGCCCGAACGGCGCCGGCAAGACCACCGTCATCAATTTGCTCACCGGGGTGTTGCAGCCTAATGCCGGGCGCATCCTGCTCGAAGGCAACGACATCACCGATCTGCCGGTACACAAGCGGGTGCTGCGCGGCCTGTCGCGTACGTTCCAGATCAACCAGCTCTATGCCGATCTGACGCCGCTGGAGACCATTGGCCTTGCGGTATCCGAACGGCTCGGCCGCGGCGGCGACTGGTGGCGGCGGATGGGAACGCGCAGCGACGTCAATGAGGAGATCGCCGAGACGCTGTCGCGCTTTCATCTGCTCGACGTCATGAACGAACTCACCGCAACATTGCCCTATGGCAAGCAGCGGCTGCTCGAGATCGCGGTCGCGATCGCGACCAAACCGCGCGTGCTGCTGCTCGACGAGCCCGCCGCCGGCGTGCCCGAGAGCGAGCGCCACGATATTCTGGCCGCCGTCGCTGCACTGCCGCGCGACGTCACGGTGCTGCTGATCGAGCACGATATGGATCTGGTGTTCTCCTTTGCCGACCGGATTTCGGTGCTGGTCAACGGCGCCATGCTGGTGGAGGGCCCGCCGGACGAAGTGGCGCGCGATCCGCAAGTGAAGGCGGTCTATCTCGGCGAGGCCGCCGATGTCTGATCTGCTCGCCATCAACGGCCTGCGGGCCGGCTACGGGCAGGCGGTGGTACTGCCCGGCATGTCGCTGACACTAGGCGAGGGCCAGGTGCTGGCGCTATTGGGGCGTAACGGCACCGGCAAGACCACGCTGATCAATTCGATCGTCGGCATCACCCGGCGTTTCGGCGGCAGCGTTGCGCTCGGGGGGCTCGACATCACGCCGATGCGGCCGGACCAGCGGGCGCGGGCCGGGATCGGCTGGGTGCCGCAGGAGCGCAACATCTTCCGCTCGCTGACGGTGGAAGAGAACATGACGGCGGTGGCCCAGCCCGGGCCCTGGACGGTCGACAAGGTTTACGAAATGTTTCCGCGGCTGAAGGAACGCCGCAGCAATTTCGGCAACCAGCTCTCCGGCGGCGAGCAGCAGATGCTGGCGATCGGCCGGGCGCTGACGCTCAATCCGAAGGTGCTGCTGCTGGACGAGCCGACCGAGGGGCTGGCGCCGATCATCGTCGAGGAACTGCTGCGGGCGCTCGGCACCATTACCCGCGCCGGTGGCATCTGCTCGATTATTGTCGAGCAGAATGCCCAAAAGATTCTGGGGCTGGCCGATCGGGTTGTGATATTGGAGCGCGGCGCGATCGTGCATGATGCGGCTTCCAGCGCGTTGAAGGCCGATCCCGCGGTGCTCGAACGCTATCTCGGCGTCTCGGGCGCGGCACATTAAATAAGTTCCTTGGGAGGAAGACCATGCAGCGAACCAAAGCCCCGTTCCGTGCCGATCAGGTCGGCAGCCTGCTCAGGCCGCAACGCATCAAGGAGGCGCGCGCCAGGCTGGAGAAGGGCGAGATCACGGCCGAGGATCTGCGCAAGGCCGAAGATATGGAAATCGAAAAGGTCGTTCACAAGCAGGCTTCGCTCGGCCTGAAACTGGCTACCGACGGCGAATTCCGCCGCTCGTGGTGGCATTTCGATTTCCTGAGCCATCTGACCGGCTGCGAATTGTTTCACCCCGACCAGGGCATCCAGTTCGCCGGGGTCCAGACCCGGCATGACGCGATCCGGGTGATCGGCAAGCTCGACTTCCCGGACGATCATCCGATGCTCGATCATTTCAGGTTTCTGAAGAAGCATTGCGACACCGCGCATGTCACCGCGAAGATGACGATCCCGTCGCCCGCGGTGCTGCATTTCCGCGGCGGCCGCAAGGCGATCTCCAAGGACGTCTATCCCGATCTCGAAGCGTTCTTCCTCGACCTCGGCAAGACCTACCGCAAGGCGGTGAAGGCGTTCTATGACGCCGGCTGCCGCTATCTGCAGTTCGACGATACCGTGTGGGCTTATCTGTGCTCGCCGGACGAGTTGCAGAAGGCGCGCGAGCGCGGCGACAATCCCGACGGCCTGCAGGAAATCTATGCCCGCGTCATCAACTACGCGCTCGCCGAGCGGCCGGCCGACATGGTGGTGACCACGCATGTCTGCCGCGGCAATTTCCGCTCCACCTGGATTTCCTCCGGCGGCTACGAGCCGGTGGCGGAAACCATGCTGGCCGGCACCAATTATGACGGCTATTTCCTGGAATATGATTCCGACCGCGCCGGCGGTTTCGAGCCGCTGCGTTACTTGCCGAAGGGCAACAAGGTCGTCGTGGTCGGCGTCATCACCTCGAAGTTCGGCGAGCTCGAGAACAAGGAAGACATCAAGCAGCGGCTGATGGAGGCGGCGAAGTTCGCGCCGCTCGAGCAACTCGCGGTGTCGCCGCAATGCGGCTTTGCTTCGACCGAGGAAGGCAACATCCTGTCCGAAGAAGAGCAGTGGGCCAAGCTGAAGCTCGCGGTGGATGTCGCGAGCGAGGTGTGGGGGAAGTAGCTCTTTCCCATTGTCGTCCCGGCCCAAGGCCGGGACGACGTGCTCACATCCAACTGCAATTGAAAATTACCTGCCAGCATCTTCGGCTGTGTCGTAGTTGCGCGCGACGACGCCGGCAGCAATCTGAAACGAAGCGCCAATCATCCAACAGCTTCCGGTCAAAGCCAGCAATCCGTCAGGCACGGTCTCATCGAGGATGATGATGCCGACAGACACAAACGTCGCAATCGCGGCAAGAAATATTCCGGCTGCACTCATGATCTCAATTGCAGTACCGGAGTTCAATCCCTGCCGCTGGATCGAGGCTGATCTTCGGGCAGAACGGCCAGGCAGATCGATGCCGAGATAGAAGCTGAAAGCTCCGTAGAGCATCATCAACAAGACGATCCAGATACTCCCGGGCAGTTCGTTTTGCCGGCGCAATAATCCTGCGGCTACGTACAAGCCGCTTGAGCCTCCAATAACGGCGAGTCCGATTCGTTCAACGAGATGCGCCGATTTGATGAGAGCAGAGGGAGCGACCGCGGTCGTCTTCGTGCCGGATGAGCTGTCGAAATTTGCGTTGGCGATTTTCATGGGGCTACCTTTCCAAAAAGTTGCCTGCCGGCACGACGCGATAAGTCGACCGCGCTTCGGCGCAGCAATCATTCAGCGTGAGGTAATTTCGAGCGGCTGCATCAACGCGTTTGACGACGTGTGCGCCCATATCCCTGAACTCCGGATGCGCGTGCAGCTTTGTTAAATGCGTTTGGCCTGGACTCGCGCGATGCAAGTTGCCGCCACATTGGCGGCCCGCGAATTTGCGCCGCTTCCGCGAGGGCGCTACTGCGCGCCCTCGGGGGCCCCCGACAAATCGGATGTGGCTGGTGACAGCAGCCGTCGGGACCGATCGAACTTTTAGCACCGGCTGATACATGACGGTGTGAAGCTCTTCACATCGTCGACATGCTCCCACCCCTGCAGGCTACGTCATCGTCCGGCGCTCGAGGTTCAAAGAAAAATTTTACAGAGTACCTCAGTACCTAATTTTTCGTTGGCCGATGGTTGATCCAACGCAGGTCTCCGCGGTTCCAATTCCGCCGGCTCATGGATCCGCTCAATCCGGCGTGCGTCCACATCATCCCGAATTCTTTCAACGCTGCGAGTGGGTTCGGTCTTGCCATCAAGTGGGCGCTTTCGGCAATCCAGCCGTTTTGCATCGTGCCATTACTCTCTTGAGTAGCGCACATCTGGACTGAGCACCCTCCAGAAACATCGAAGACCCGCCGCCGCCGAATTGCCGCAAACAAGACGTGCCATCCGGGAAATGTTGCGATAATTTTTTTGTTACCGTGGTCCAAAATTGGGCTGGCCGCCAACCAGAGAGTGGTGGTGCCAATGCAGCAGATTGCGGACTGGCTCGAGAAGCTGGGACTTGGGCAATACGCGCTGCGTTTTGCCGAGAACGGGATTGATCTTGGTGTCCTTCCCGAATTGACGGATCAGGACTACGACAGATTGGGAGTCCTGCTCGGTCATCGTCGTAAGATGCTGCGCGCGATCGCCGAACTCCATCAAGCCGAATTGGTCGTCGAGCCAGCTATCCCGCGCGATGCCGAGCGACGCCATCTCACCGTTATGTTCTGCGACCTGGTAGGTTCGACTGCGCTCTCGGCGCGCCTCGATCCCGAGGACATGTGGGAGGTGATCCGCGCCTATCGGGCCGCCTGCGCGAGGGTCATTGCCACTTACGATGGCATTATCGCCAGGTTCGTGGGCGACGGAATACTTGCTTATTTCGGCTATCCGCTTGCGCACGAGGATGACGCGGAGCGTGCCGTGCGCGCGGGGCTCGACATCATCGCCGTCATAGGGCCGCTCGAAACGCGCGCGAAACAACGGGTCGAGGTTCGGATCGCGATCGCGACCGGACTTGTGGTGGTTGGAGACCTCATCAGCGGAGGCACGTCAGAGCAGCAGGCCATGGTCGGCGATACACCGAACGTCGCAGCCCGGCTCCAGAGCCTGGCGGAGCCGGGGGCGGTTGTCGTTGCGGCGTCGACGCGCGAGCTGCTTGGCGATCTGTTCACGTTTCGCAGCCTCGGTCGCCGCGAGGTCAAGGGTATCTCCGAGCCTATCGCGGTCTGGGCGGTCGAAGGCGGAGCCGCATCGGAGAGCCGCTTCGAGGCGGTGCGACCCGTGCGCTCGATCAGCTTTGTCGGCCGCAAGGCAGAGATCGAATTCGCGCTCGCGCGCCAGCAACTGGCGTGGCAGGGCCAGGGCCAGGTGGTGTTGATTTCCGGCGAGGCCGGGATCGGCAAGTCGCGCCTTGTTGCAACGCTGTTAGAGAACCCTGCGTTGGAGACGCACCGCCGGGTGCGTTATCAGTGCTCGCCCTACCATACCAACAGTGTGCTTCATCCTTTTGTCGCTCAACTCGAGCGCGCTGCCGGCATCAGGTCGCAGGACACGCAAGAGGAAAAGCTCGATAAGCTCGAAGCAATGCTTGCGCTTGGAACGCAGCAGGTGGCCAAAGCGACGCCGCTGATCGCCGCTCTGCTTTCGATCGCAACCGGCGAGCGCTATCCGCCGCTCGGCTTGAATCCGGTGCAGCAGCGGCGGCAGACATTCGTCACCCTTCTCGACCAGCTCGAGGGTTTGGCACGGCAGCAACCTGTTCTGGTTGTCTGCGAGGACATGCATTGGGCCGACGCCACCACGCTTGAGCTGTTCGATCTCACGGTCGACCGGATCAGGGGACTGCCGATACTTGTGCTGATGACCTTTCGGCCCGAGTTCGAGCCGCCTTGGGTAGGTCTTCCCAACGTCAGCCTGTTGCCGCTCGATCGGCTTGACCGGCAGGACACGCGCGCGCTGGTCGAGCAAGTGACAGTCGGTCGACAGCTGCCGGGCGAAATGATGACGCAGATCATCGAGCGGACGGATGGTATCCCGCTGTTCGTCGAGGAATTGACCAAGATGGTGCTGGAGTCCGGGCTGCTCGTGAAAGATGCCGGACGCTATCGCCTCGATAGTCCTCTCCCACCGCTCGCCATTCCCGCGACGCTGCAGGACTCGCTGATGGCCCGGCTCGACCGGCTGGCGCCGGTCAAGGAGGTGGCGCAGATAGGCGCTGCCATTGGCCGCGAGTTCTCATATACGCTGCTGCGATGTGTGGCGGGGCGTGATGATCTGACGCTGAGCGCCGCGCTGGCGCAACTCGAGGAAGCCGAGCTGCTTATGCGCCGTGGCACGCCGCCGGATGCAAGCTATGGCTTCAAGCATGCGCTCGTTCAGGAAGCGGCTTACGAGAGCTTGCTCAAGAGCCGGCGGCTGCTGCTCCATAAGCACATTGGCGATGTCCTGCGTGACAAGTTTCCGGTTGTCGCCGAGACCGAGCCGGAAGTCCTGGCATATCATTTCACTGAAGCGGGGTTGGGCGAGGTGGCCCTCGGCTGGTGGCACAAGGCCGGCCAGCAGGCGTTGAAACGCTCGGCATATTCCGAGGCAATCGCACATCTCGGCAAGGCGGTTGCGATCGCCGATGGGCTGCCCGAAGAGCCGGGCCGCATCATGAGCCGGCTCCATCTCCAAATTGCCTATGGCCGTGCGTTGCGGGGAAGCCTCGGGCACAGCGCGCCCGAAACGGTGGCCGCATGGACGCGCGCCCGGCGGTTCGCAGCCGACATCAATGATCCGGTCGAACTGGCGCCGATCCATTCGGGCCTGTTCAATGCCTGCCTCACTCACGGCGAGATCGCGCCAATGCGGGAGTTGGCGCATGCAATCATGAGCGCCGCCAACCGACGACCGGAATCGCCAGTGGCCGCAGTCGTCGCGCATTGGACGAGCGGGGTGACCCGCTGGTTCGGCGGCGATTACCTGAACGGGCGGGTAAATCTCGAGCAGGCACTCGCGATCTACAGCGCCGAGCCGGATCCCGAGACCTTCAGGGCGTCGACGCTGGACCTGCCGTTCGTTATCATGAGGTTCCTTGCCCTGGTGCTTTGGCCGATCGGGAAAATCGATCGGTCGCGCCGGCTCGCCGCGGAAGCGGTGAATGTCTCGGGAGAAAGGCGAGCGCTGTCGCAAGCCAATGCGCTCGTTCACAAGGCCGTCTTCGACGGACTGTGCCGAGGCACGTTGCAGCAAACAGAGACGATCCTTGCTCTCGCTCTCGCCCGCGATCATACGATGCCGTTGTATGTGGCCGCCGGGACCTACCTGAATGGCCTTGCAAAGTGGCGCGCCGGCGAACGGGCGGAGGGGCTCCCGGAAATGCGCGACGGCTGGACCTTGCTGCACGAAAATGATTGCTACCTTTGCGAACCGTATTGGGGAATGCATGTTGCCGTGGCGAATGCAGAAGCGGGCCAACTCGAAACCGGGTTGGAGATCTTGCGCGAGTTGATCGCCTGGACCGAACAATCCGGCCAGCATTGGCTCGATGCCGAACTGCATCGTATCCAGGGAGAGCTCTTCTTGCGCGGCGACGCGCCGAACGCTTCCAGGGCCGAAGAGGCCTTCAACCGGGCGCTTGAAATCGCCCGCAGTCAGCAGACGAAGACTTTCGAATTGCGCAGCGCACTTGGACTGGCGCGCCTCTACATCAGGAACGGTCGAGCGGCACCCGTATCCGAACTGCTCGGTCCACTCCTCGTCGGTTTCGACGCAGGGCAAGATCTCCCCGAAATCGAAGAGGCTGAGAAGTTGCTCCGGCACAGGCATTAGCCAAGGCAGGGCTCCCCGGGCCCGGGCGCTATCTCACTTCTCGGTCAGATAGACCTCGCCCAGCAGCGACGAGTGCGACCATGGCACTTGCTTTGACTTGGTCGCAGCGACCACTTCGGCGCGCACGCGTGTCAGCATCTGCTGCACTTCGAGCCCGGGCGTGCCGATGTGACGCGATAGCGCCGCCGAGAACGGGCTGTTGACGCCTTCGCCGTCGAGCGCCACCTGTCCGGGCGCGGTCGCATAGGCAATCAGTGTTCCCGCGCCGAGCGTCGAGCCGGCGCCAAGGCTGGTTGGCGGGGCAAGGCCCGGGCCTGCCTGAATGCTGCGATTGGCGCCCGCGGAGGCGATCTGTGTCGCCGCTGCAGTGGCCGCCATCGGGTTGTTGCGGCAGGCATCCATGATCACGATGTTGGTGCGGACGGAATCATCGAGCCCGGCGGTGATCGTATCCATATCCATCATCGCATCGGTCATGCGGCCCTCGGCCTGAAACTGCACGTCGATCGGCACCAGATAGTTGCGGCCTTCGACCTGCACGCCATGACCGGCGTAGTAGACCACCGCCACCTGCGCCCGCGCCGCCTCGCGCAGGAATTCGCGGATCGTGGACTGCATCTGCACACGATCGAGATTGATGCCTTCGCTCACCACGAAGCCGATGTCGCGCAGGCTCTTCGCGATCGAGCGGGCATCATTGACCGGGTTCGGCAGCGGTGTGACCTGCTTATAGGCGCTGTTGCCGATCACGAGCGCGACGCGCCGTATGGTCGATGTTCCCTGAACCGGGGCGGTTGGGGGCGCAGGGTTGGCTGCGCCGTCCGCCGCCAGTGTGTTCGATGTCGTGGTTTGTGGCGCCGGCGCGGTTGCATCCGACAACAGCGAGAGGCGGACCTTCGCGGTGGCCTGGTTGGATTTGCTGCCGGCATCCGACGCCTGGCCTTCGAGGGTTGCTGCATAATCCTGCTTCGCGCTGGTGAAGTCGCCTTTCGCCTCGTACGCAAAACCGCGCTGGCTGTAGGCCGAAATCAGCACGCTGCCGGGCGGCGTCATGATGTTGACCGGCGCTTTCGCCTTGGCGAGGCGGATCGCCTCGGTGCCGTCTGATATCGCGCGGTCGAAGTCGCCCTTGGCGCGCCAGATCACGGCGCGGTTGGTCAAGGGCTGCGGCAGTGTGGGATTGAGCCGGATTGCTTCATTGATGTCGGCCAGCGCGCCATCGAGATCGCCGAGCGCCTGCTTTGACGCGCCCCGGTTCTGATAGGAGAAAGCGTCCTTTGGCCCGGTGTTGATCGCCGCATCATAATCGGCGATGGCTTTGGCGTATTCACCCTTGTCGCGCCAGGCGTTGCCGCGGTTGTGAAAGACGATGCCGCTCGGCGGTCCGATCCGCAGGGCGTCGTTGAAGTCTGATATCGCGATGTCGTATTCGCCTTTGTCGTAATAGGCCGAGCCGCGCAGATTGTAGAGGGCGATGTCCGGCTTGAGCCTGATCGCCTCGCTGGCGTCGGCGATGACCTGGCTGTAATTGCCTTTCTTGTTCCAGCCGACGGCGCGCCAGAAATAGATGGTCGCGAGCTTCTCGCCGGAAAACACCTTCAGCGCGAGGATCTTGTTGCAGGCGTTGATTTGCTGGTCGGCCGGCGTGGTGTCGGTGGTGCAGAGCGGTCCGAGCTGGTTACGGGGCTGGGCGAGGGAGGGCGCCGACCACAGGGTGGCGGCCAGCAGGGTTAGCGTCAGGATCGCGCGGCGCATCCATTGGTCCTCAATATCAAGGTGTTGCCTCATTGGCTTGGTGGCGAAATTCAGGACAGCGGTTCAATCGCGCCAGGGCAGGCGGCGAGGCTTTCCTTGGGTGGGCAGATGGTGGTAGGACGTACGGGTCACCCGCCGTTGCCCACCCCTGCGTCCCATATCACCATCCGATGAAAAACGACCAGATTCTCATCCAGATATCGGAATTCTGCCGCCTGTCCGATATGGCCGAGACGACGTTTGGACGCCGTTCCGTCAATGACGGCAAGCTGGTGCACCGGCTGCGCGAGGGCAAGCGCATCACCATCGATACGCTGGACCGCATCCAGGCCTATATCGCGGCGTCGACGCCCGGCGGGCTGCCGCCGCCGCGCGGCCTCGAAGTGCCGCCCGAGAAACGCGATCCCAGGGGCAATTTCCGCTTCTTCGAGAACCGGCAGAAATACCTGCTGTTCGTCCATACCTGCAGCGAAAAGCGCGTGATTGCCGACCGGGTGGCGCTGGAACTGTCCAGCCTGCACCCGCGGCCGCCGGCGCTGCGGGTGTTCGATGCCGGCGTCGGCGACGGTACCGTGCTGGCGCGGGTGATGCGCGCGATGCACGGCCGTTTTCCCCATATGCCGTTCTATATCGCCGGCAAGGAACTCAGCCTGGAAGACGTCCGGTTGACGCTCGACAAGGTCCCGGACCGCCTGTTCGAGCATCCGGCGACCGTGTTTGTGCTCACCAACATGTATTATGCCGAGGCGCCCTGGCTGACACCCGCTTCGCCTGCGGCCGCCGCGGGCATGCTCTGGCATGAGGTGGCGCTGCAGGGGGGGTCTTCCGGCGAATTCGAGACCCAGATCGCCGACTTGGGCCCATTTCTTGAGCAGAATTGGCGAGCCAATATTAGTCCCAAATCGGGCATGCCGACCTATGAACGGCCGGTGGCACTGGTGCTGTACCGGGAGGACCACCGGTTCCTGCTTGATTCGATCATCCCTCGGGCGGGCCGATCCGAGGCCAATTTCGACCTCGTGATTGCATCCCAGCCATACCGCGCCAAATCCTCTGTGAATTTCCGCGCCAAACGCATCATCGCGCCGCTGGCGCGGGCGCTGCGGGCCGGCGGCCGTTTGATTGGAATTCACTCCCATGGCCAGGATCCAGGGCTGGAAATCATCCAGGCGGTCTGGCCCGGAGAAAATCCTTTCGCCGTGAGCCGTCATGAGTTATTGCGCACGGTAAAATACGAGCTCGGATCGGCCGGCCGCGACCTTAACTTTAATGCGTACGCGGATAACCGTTCCATCTTCCGTTATGATATGGAAGCGCTGCCCAACGAGGTCACCGGCTCGATCGGAACCTCGACGGCTTTTGCAGCGTGGAACGCGGCGGTGTATGTCGCCCAGATCGAAGACGACCGGTTGACGGAAATGACTGAAAACGGCCGGACCCTCGATGCCACCAGAGAGGTTCTGCGCAAGCATAATGGGCTTTGGTTTTACGACGAATCCTACGTCATTTCGCGCCGTCGCGACTGACATTCCGGGATAGATGACAACAAAGAGAGCCCGCCGACATCAGGCGGAAACAAGGGGTTGTTGATGCGCGCGTCCTATTTGTTCACCAGCGAGTCGGTTTCCGAAGGCCATCCGGACAAGGTTTCGGATCAAATCTCCGATGCGATCCTCGACGCCTTCCTCGAGAAGGACGTCAAGCTCGGGATTGCCGACGACAGTGCGGTCAACACCCGTCTCGGCTGCGAGACGTTGTGCACGACCAACAAGATCGTGATTGCGGGCGAGGGCCGCGGCCAGTTGTTCCGCGACATCCACGGCGTCTCGGTCGTCGATCGCGAATTGATCTCCGAAATCGCCCGCGGCGTGGTCAAGGATATCGGCTACGACCAGAACGGCTTCTCCTATCACGGCGCCGACATTGAGGTGCTGCTGCATGGCCAGTCGCCCGACATCGCGATGGGCGTCGATGCCAAGAAAAAGAAGAGCGGCGAAGAAGAAGGCGCCGGCGACCAGGGCATGATGTTCGGTTACGCCTGCAACGAGAGCGAAATCTACGAAAAGGGCAGCTTCATGCCCGCGCCGATTTTCTTCGCACACCGGATCCTGAAGGTGCTGTCTGAAAAGCGCCGCAACGGCCAGATGTTCGACCTGCAGCCCGACGCCAAGAGCCAGGTCACCGTGAAGTATGTCGAAGGCAAGCCGGTCGGCTGCACCAAGGTCGTGGTCTCGACCCAGCACAATGAGAAGAGCCGCAACGGCAAGAAGTATTCGCCCGGCCTGATCAAGGACATGATCGCGCATGAGGTCGAAGCCGCACTGCCGAAGGGCTGGATGCCGCAAAAGTCCTCCGACTTCCTGGTCAATCCGACTGGTAACTTCGTGGTCGGCGGACCCGACGGCGATTGCGGTCTCACCGGCCGCAAGATCATCGTCGACACCTATGGCGGCTACGCCCCGCACGGTGGCGGCGCTTTCTCCGGCAAGGATCCGACCAAGGTCGACCGCTCGGCGGCTTATGCTGCGCGCTATCTCGCCAAGAACGTGGTCGCGGCCGGCTTCGCCGATCGCTGCACCATCCAGGTCGCCTACGCGATCGGCGTCGCCGATCCGATGTCGCTGCTGGTGGAAACCCACGGCACCGGCAAGGTCGATGAAAAGAAGCTCGAGAAGGTGTTGCCGCAGCTGTTCCGGCTGACCCCGACCAACATCCGCCGCACGCTGAAGCTGAACCGGCCGATCTATCGCCGCACCGCGTCCTACGGCCATTTCGGCCGCGCGCCGGAAAAGGACGGTGGCTTCTCCTGGGAAAAAACCGATCTGGTCTCCGCGCTGAAGGGCGCGTTCTGATTTTCTCCGTAATCGTCCTGCTTATTCCGGAAAGCCCCCGTGCTTTTCGGAATAAGCTTTTTCAAGGGATCAACACATGACCGCCGCCGCCAAGAAGCCTGCCTTTACCGACTACATCGTCAAGGACATCTCGCTCGCCGAATTCGGCCGCAAGGAAATCTCGATCGCCGAGACCGAAATGCCGGGCCTGATGGCGACGCGCGAAGAGTACGGCCCCAAACAAGTTTTGAAGGGCGCGCGCATTGCGGGCTCGCTGCACATGACGATCCAGACCGCGGTGCTGATCGAGACGCTGGCAGCGCTCGGCGCCGATATCCGTTGGGTGTCGTGCAACATCTATTCGACCCAGGATCACGCCGCGGCGGCGATCGCGGCCGCGGGCATTCCGGTGTTCGCGGTGAAGGGCGAAACGCTCACCGAATATTGGGATTACACCGCCAAGCTGTTCGACTGGCACGGCGGCGGCACCCCCAACATGATCCTCGATGACGGCGGCGATGCGACCATGCTGGTGCATCACGGCCTGCGCGCCGAGAATGGCGACACAGCCTTCCTCGACAAGCCGGAATCGGAAGAAGAGGAAGTGTTCTACGCGCTGATCAAGAAGCTGCTGAAAGAAAAGCCGAAGGGCTGGTTCGCCGAGATCGCCAAGAACATCAAGGGCGTCTCCGAAGAGACCACCACCGGCGTGCATCGTCTCTACGAGATGCAGAAGAGCGGCAAGCTGTTATTCCCCGCGATCAACGTCAATGACAGCGTCACCAAGTCGAAATTCGACAACCTCTATGGCTGCCGTGAATCGCTGGTCGACGGCATCCGCCGCGGCACCGACGTCATGATGTCGGGCAAGGTGGCGATGGTCGCCGGCTTCGGCGACGTCGGCAAGGGCTCGGCGGCCTCGCTGCGCCAGGCCGGCTGCCGCGTGCTGGTCTCCGAGATCGATCCGATCTGCGCGCTGCAGGCGGCGATGGAAGGCTATGAAGTCGTGACCATGGAAGACGCCGCACCCCGCGCCGACATCTTCGTCACCGCCACCGGCAACAAGGACATCATCACCATCGAGCACATGCGCGCGATGAAGGATCGCGCCATCGTCTGCAACATCGGCCACTTCGACAATGAGATCCAAATCGCGCATCTGAAGAACCTGAAGTGGGACAACATCAAGCCGCAGGTGGATGAAATCACCTTCCCCGACAACCACCGCATCATCCTGCTGTCGGAAGGCCGCCTGGTGAACCTCGGCAACGCCATGGGTCATCCGTCCTTCGTGATGTCGGCCTCCTTCACCAACCAGACGCTGGCGCAGATCGAACTGTTCGCCAACAACAAGGATGGCAAGTACAAGAAGGAAGTCTACGTGCTGCCGAAGTCGCTGGACGAGAAGGTGGCCCGGCTGCATCTCGCCAAGATCGGCGTCAAGCTGACCGAACTGCGCAAGGACCAGGCCGAATACATCGGCGTCAAGCCGGAAGGCCCGTTCAAGGCGGATCACTACCGGTATTGATGATCCGGCTGCGCGACATACAAAGCCCCGGAGAGATCCGGGGTTTTCTGTTTGTCGGTTGTATTTCTGCCCGGCTTGCTGGCCAACCGCCCGCGATCAAGCATCCAACGGGAGGCCGCCATGTCAGATCATCGTCAGCGCGGGATTGTCCGACATCGGCGCGGGCTATCACAGCGTCAAACGCGCATCGTCGCAAGACACGCGCTGGACCGTTCAGGCCGAACGCAAGGTGGTGAGGGCGACGACGAGGCCGCGCGCTTCGCTGGCGAAAGCCGAGAATCGCTAATTCGGTTTGACGATCCAGTAGGTTCGACCATTCGTTTTCGGATTTGTGTTGTCGCTGGACGACCACGCGGTCCGACTTCCATGGCCGAAACCACGCTCGTGTAGGAATCGGCCACGCCCCTCGGTTGTAATATCGCCAAGCGTGCTGTGGGCTGGTCCGAGCTTTTTTCCGTTTTCATAAATCTGGATGGGTGAGGATTGGTTCCCGCTTGCAAGATCGTCACCTACATCCTCGAAGGTGCCCGGGATGTCTCGTGCGATGGCGGCGAATTCAGCGTCAGGCCATTGCGCGTAATTCGATGGCAAAATCCGAATGCGAATCCCGGCCTCCGGCGGTGGGTCGTTGGGATCGGGAACATAAGTTTGGATTGCCCAATAAGCGGCCGGGAAATAGACCGCGAACAGCAAAGCTATGGCGATCAAAACTCGCATAGGTTTCCATGAGACCCGCCGGCCGGACTGTCAACCCTGTGGTGGGTTGCGATGCCGGGAAACCGATCGGCCCCGCCTTCCTGTTTGGGCAAGGCTTCGCTGGACAATTTAAAAGTGTATTTGGACTATCATCGGCATATGCGACAAAAAGCCCCGGAGCGATCCGGGGCCCTTTTCATGGCGCGGCCCCTGATACGATCTGAGGTAGAAGTACGACAAGCACTCCACTTTGGAAGCGGGCGGCGTACTTTCAAGACTTCGTTTTCAAAATGCATTGCGGAGGGAAATGCCATGTCGAACGAAGCAGCCAATTCCAGATTTTGAAGGATGCCTACCACCAGTGGCACGAGAGCCGTGGCGGCAGTGTTGAGCAGCTATTGAGCATCTGCGATCCGGTATCAGATGGGGATCGGTTCCTCGCGGGAGGCCCCGCTGGCTTTCGCAAGGCAGTACAACAACCGCGAGGAGTTGAAGGCCTGTTTCAACGGACTCTTGAGTGATTGGTCGATGATCAACTACACGATCGATGAATACGTCGCGCAGGGCGATGCCGTGTTCGCGCGCGGCTCGACGTCCTGGATCAACAAGAAAACCGGGAAGGCCATGGACACGCCGAAGGTCGATTTCTGGCGCTTTCGCAACGGCAAGGCGGTCGAATTCTACGAATATTTCGACACCGCCTATGTTGCCGCCGCGGCGACATAGCAATCCCGGTTGCAATTTGGCTCAGCCCTGCCCATTACATCGGGCAGGGAGAGCGCGATGACGGATACATCAGAGCATTTCGACGTCCTCATTGTCGGCGCCGGGCTGTCCGGCATCGGCGCGGGTTATCACCTGCAGCAGAAATGCCCCGGCAAGAGCTACGCCATTCTCGAGGGCCGCGACTGCATCGGCGGCACCTGGGATCTGTTTCGTTATCCCGGCATCCGCTCCGACAGCGACATGTTCACGCTCGGCTATTCGTTCAAGCCGTGGACCGAAGCGAAGGCGATCGCCGACGGGCCGAACATCCTCAATTACGTGCGGCAGACGGCGATCGAGAACGGCATCGACGAGAACATCCGTTTCCACCACAGCGTCAAACGCGCGTCGTGGTCGTCACAGGATGCGCGCTGGACTGTGGAGGCCGAGCACAAGGTGGGTGAGGGCGGCACCGAGACCGTGCGCTTCACCTGCAATTTCCTGTTCATGTGCTCGGGCTATTACAAATACGAGCAAGGCTACACGCCGGAGTTCGCAGGCTCCGCGAATTTCTCAGGCCTTATCGTGCATCCGCAGAAATGGCCCGAAGACATCGACTATGCCGGCAAGCGCGTGGTGGTGATCGGCTCGGGCGCGACCGCGGTGACGCTGGTGCCTGAAATGGCCAAGCGCGCCACACACGTTACGATGCTGCAGCGCTCGCCGACTTACGTGGTGGCGCGGCCGGCCGAGGATGCGCTTGCCAACAAGTTGCGGCGCAATCTGTCCGCAAAACTCGCCTATCACATGATCCGCTGGCGCAACGTGCTGTTCGGCATGTATTTCTTCCAGCTTAGTCGGCGCAAACCTGAGCGCGTCAAGCAACTGATCCTCGGCGGCGTCAAAATGGCGCTTGGGCCGGATTACGACATCGCTACGCATTTTACGCCGCGTTACAATCCCTGGGACCAGCGGCTGTGTCTGGTCCCGGACGGCGACCTGTTCAAGGCGATCAGGGACAAGCGCGCCTCCGTCGTCACCAACCAGATCGACACGTTCACGAAAAGCGGCATCAGGCTGAAGGACGGCAGTGAACTCGAAGCGGATATCATCGTCACCGCGACAGGGCTTAACCTGCAGGTGCTCGGCGGCCTCGAAGTCAGCGTCGACGGCAAGCAGGTCGATTTCGCGCGAACGCTGAACTACAAGGGCATGATGTATTCCGACGTGCCGAACATGGCGTCAGCGTTCGGCTACACCAACGCGTCGTGGACGCTGAAATGCGATCTTACCTGCGAGTATGTCTGCCGCCTGATCAATTACATGGACCGGCATGGCTACAGGCAATGCGTGCCGCATAATCTCGATCCGTCGGTATCGGAACTGCCGTCGCTGGATTTCTCCTCCGGCTATGTGCAGCGCTCGATCGCAAAAATGCCGAAGCAAGGCTCGAAGCGGCCGTGGCGGCTCTACCAGAACTACGCCCTCGACATCGTCATGCTGCGCTACGGCAAGATCGACGACGGGGTGATGCAGTATTCGTGACGGGGATAGAGGTGGGGCCGTCCGCGACCCTGCGTCCGGACGCCTCATGCGTGGTTTCGCGTATACGTACGCCCGCGCGAATCGTTCAACCTGCCCCAACGGTTAACGCCGGATTAACCGGTGCCACCTACGCTGTACGGCCAGAGGCTACTGACAGCATGAGGAAGCCCATGGACGCCCAGCGAATTGCCGTCGATGCCGTGGTTGCGTTGACCGATTGCGACCGTGACGCGGTCACGGCCTTCATCCGCCGGATGTATCTCGCCGGCGTCAAGGACCCCAAGCGCCTGACCTTCAAGGGCCTGCAGGCGATGGCGCGGAGCTGATTGGCGCTCTGGTGCCGCAGGTATGAAAAAGCCCCGGAACCGGGCCGAGAAAGTGCGACCTGATACAAAAAGGCCCCGGACGAGACCGGGGCCTTTCGATTTCTTGACGTAAGGCAACGCTATTCCGGATTGCCGATGCTCACCTTCAGCGTGCCGACGCCGTCGACGCCGCATTCGAGCTTGTCGCCCGGCTTGAGCTGGGAGACGCCGGCCGGCGTTCCCGTCATGATGATGTCGCCGGCGGCGAGTGCGACCTGCTGCGAAAGCTGCCAGATGATTTCGGGCACGTTCCAGATCAGCTCGGTGAGGTCGCCCTTCTGGGTTTCGGTGCCGTTGACCGTGAGCCAGATCTTGCCTTGTGAGGGATGGCCGATCTTGGAGGCCGGCTGTACCGCGGAGCAGGGCGCGGAATAGTCGAAGGATTTTCCGACTTCCCACGGGCGTTCCTTCTTGCGCGAGGCGATCTGCAGGTCGCGGCGGGTCAGGTCGATACCGACGGCATAGCCGTAGACATGGTCGAGCGCCTTGTCGGCGGGAATATTGAGGCCACCGCTCTTCATCGCGACGACCAGTTCGACCTCGTGGTGCAAATCCTTGGTCAGCGGCGGATAGGGAATCGTGGCGCCGTCCGCCACCAGCATGTCGGCGTGCTTGGCGAAGAAGAACGGCGGCGCGCGCTCGTCATTGCCCATTTCGCGGATGTGCTCGAGGTAGTTGCGACCGACGCACCAGATGCGGCGCACGGGATAAGATTTCGATTCACCGACGACGGGCAGGGAAGGCTGCGGGAAAGCGGGAATGACGTAGGATGCGGCGTTCATGAAATGGGTCTCGGCAGGGTTTACGGATGGAGCTGCGGCGTTAACTTTACGCGGTTGCGCTGATCGGCGCCAGACTGGGAGGATGGCCGGCGTCGCGCTGTTGCAGGCGGAAGAACGAGGCGTAGCGCCCGCCGCGCCGCAGCAAATCGTCATGCTGGCCGCGCTCGACGATCTCGCCGCCTTCGACCACCAGGATGGCGTCGGCATGCATGATGGTGTGCAGGCGATGGGCGATCACGATCGTGGTCCGGTTCCGGCACAGATGCTCGATGGCTTCCTGCACGGCTTTCTCGGATTCCGAATCCAGCGCGGCGGTTGCTTCATCCAGCAGGATGATCGGCGCGTTCTTGATCAGCGCCCGGGCCACCGCGACGCGCTGGCGCTGGCCGCCGGACAATTGCGTGCCGTGCTCGCCGACCGGGGTATCGTAGCCGAGCGGAAAGCCCATGATGAATTCGTGGGCACAGGCGGCCTTGGCGGCGGCCTCGACCTCGTCCTTGGTGGCGCCGACTTTGCCGAACGCGATGTTGGCGCCGATGGTGTCGCGGAACAGATAGACGTCCTGGCCGACATAGCCGGTCTGCTGGCGCAGCGAATGGCGCGACACGTCCGAAATCGTCTGCCCATCGATCAGGACGGCGCCGTCGTTCACCTCATAGAGCCGCAGCAACAGCGCCAGCACCGTGGACTTGCCGCCGCCGGACGGGCCGACCAGGGCGGTGGTCTTGCCGGGCTCGGCCATGAAGCTCATGCGATGCAGCACCGGCTCGTTCGCCCGGTAGGCGAAGGTTACGTCGCGAAACTCGACCCGTGAATCTGACAGCTTCAAGGCCGGCTTGTCGTCGTCGGCGGGCTCGGTGGGCGGGCTGTCGACGATTTCCAGAAGCTTGCGCGCGCCGATCAGGTTGCTGTTCAGCTCGATATTGAGCCGTGCCAGCCGCTTGGCCGGCTCATAGGCCAGCAGGAACGCGGTCAGGAATGAAAAGAACTGGCCGGGGGATGCGCCCATCGCGACCACGCGGTAGCCGCCATACATCAGCCCGGCCGCAATCGCGAACCCGCCCAGCGTTTCCATCAGCGGGCTAGAGCGGCTGGAGACCCGTGCCATCTTGTTGGCATTGCGTTCGACCGCGGTGATGCTGGCCTCGATACGCTCGCGCATCGCCTGCTCGAGCGTGAATGCTTTCACCGTGCGGATGCCCTGCAGCGATTCCTGCATGGTTTCCATGATGTCGGCGGTGCCGGAGAACTGGTTGTGCGCCAAGCCCTTGATGCGCTTGACGAGCTTGCGCAGCACCAGCATCGCCGGCGGCGCCACGCCGAAACCCAGCAGCGCCATATAGGGATCGGTCATCAGCATGACGACGACGAGCGCGATCAGCGACAACAGATCGCGCCCGATCGCGTTGATCAGCAGATTGAGGACTTGCGTCACCGAGGCGGCGCCGGCGGTCAGCCGCGCCAGGAATTCGGATGAATGCCGCTCGGAATAGAAGGCGATGTTTTCGCTCATCAGCTTGGCGAACAGCTGGCGCTGGTTGTTGGCGAGGATCGCGTTGCCGATCTGCGACAGGATCACGGTGTGGCCGTAGGTCGCCGCGCCCTTGAGCGTGAAGATGACGATGGTGACCAGCGACAGGATCGCGATCCCGCGCACGTCCTTGTCGACATAGGCCTTGTTGATGACCTCGCCGAGCAGATAGGCGGAACCCGCCGTCGTCGCCGCCGCAACCCCCATCAGCGAGAACGCCAGCAGATAGCGCCGCCAATAGGCGAGACCCTGCTCGGCCACCAGGCGGCGAATCAGGATCGCCGCGCCATAGGGGTCGTCGGTGATTTTTCTCGGAGTTTCTCTTGGAAGTTCGGTCATCCGCGTTCCATTGACGGCGCAGGGAATACCCGCGTGTCAGGGCTGCTACGGTGACTGCTTGCCCGCTAAATAGAGGTTTTTCAAGCCAAATAACAGCTTGATTTTACGCCGATTCCGCGTGCCGGAGGAGGCCGCCACGCTCGTGGAACAGCCGCTCTTCCCAGGCCAGCGCGTGGCTGGCGATGGTCTCGAGATCATCATATTGCGGCGTCCAGTCCAGCGTGGATCGGATGCGGCTGGTATCGGCGACCATGGTCATGATGTCGCCGGGCCGGCGCGGCGCGTATTGAACCGCAAAATTGCGCATGGCGACGCGGCGGACCGCTTCGATGGTCTCCAGCACCGAATAGCCGCGGCCATAGCCGCAGTTCAGCGTGATCGAATTGCCGCCGCCGCGCAGATAGGACAGCGCGGCGCGATGCGCCTGCGCGAGGTCGCTGACATGGATGAAGTCGCGGATGCAGCTGCCGTCCGGCGTCGGATAATCGGTGCCATACACGTCGATCTTGGCGCGCTGTCCGGTGGCCGCTTCGACGGCGATCTTCAGAAGATGCGTCGCGCCGACGGTGGCAAGGCCGACGCGTCCCTTGGGATCGGCGCCGGCGACGTTGAAGTAGCGTAGCGCGACATAGTTCAGGCCATGCGCCGCGGCGACGTCATGCAGCATCAGTTCGGTCATCAGCTTGGAGGAGCCGTAGGGCGACAGCGGCCGCGTCGGCGCATGCTCGGGCACCGGCACCTGGTCCGGATTGCCGTAGACGGCGGCGGTCGATGAAAAGATGAAACGGTTGACGCCGCCCTTCACCGCTGCATTCAGCAGGCTGCGGGTCGTCATGGTGTTGTTGCGATAATAAGCCAGCGGATCGCGCATCGAATCCGGCACCACCACGGAGCCGGCGAAATGGATGATGCTCTCGACGCTATGCTGGGCGATCACGCCCTCGACGAGGTTTTCGTCGCCGGCGTCGCCGATGAACAGCGGCACGCCCTCGGGCAGGAACGCGGAGAATCCGGTGGAGAGATTGTCGATCACGACGACGCTTTCGCCGGCTTCCGCCAGCGCGTGAACCATATGACTTCCGATATAGCCGGCGCCACCGGTGACAAGCACGGTCATGGGATCACCCTCTCTCCCGATTGTTGCCGGCGATGCTAGCCGGGCTGCGGTGAAGAGTGTGTTTCGGCATAAGTGAACTGGCCACTATGCTTAATGTTGCGTATAGGACTTCAGCGAAACGGAGCCCGACGTGCCGATCGAGAACAATTCCGCCGGCGATCTGCAACTGATCGTGCCGAATCTGCACAGGCGCTATTCCGGCGTTACCGCAACCAACCGGATGGTGGCGCCGAAACTCGCCCAAATGTTTCGCGCGGCATGGCTCGGTTCCCACGCCCCCGATGGCATTGCGCGGATCGGCGCCGCCGATCTCGCAAAACTCTGGCGCCGTCGCACGCCGCTGATCTGGCACGCGCGGCGCAACGACGAGATGATTGCCGGCGTGTTGCTGCGCGCGCTCGGCTGGCCGCTGAAACTCGTCTTCACCTCGGCGGCGCAGCGCCATCATACCTGGCTGACGCGTTGGCTGATCCGGCGCATGGACGCGATCATCGCCACCAGCGCGCTCTCGGCGTCCTTTCTCAAGCGTGAATCTGATGTCGTGATGCATGGCGTCGATACCGACCGATATGCACCGCCCGCCGATCGCGCAACGGCATTTGCGCAAAGCGGATTGCCGGGCCGTTATGCGATCGGCTGTTTCGGCCGCGTCCGAGCGCAAAAGGGCAGCGATGTCTTTGTCGAAGCGATGTGCCGGCTGTTGCCGCGCTATCCGGATTTCACCGCCATCATCGTCGGCGCTGTTGTGCCCGAGCAGCAGGGCTTTGCGAACGGGCTGAAGCAGCAGATCGAGGCCGCCGGTTTGCAGTCGCGCATCATCATCACCGGCGAGATTGCGATCGAGGAGGTGCAGCGCTGGTATCAGCGGCTGACGATCTACGCTTTCACCTCGCGCAACGAAGGTTTTGGGCTGACGCTGATCGAGGCGATGTCGTCGGGCGCCGCCTTGGTGGCGTCACGGGCGGGGGCGGCCGAATTCGTGGTCGAGGACGGCGTCACCGGCGTGCTGACGCCGCCCGGCGACGTCGACGCGCTGGTGGCGGCCCTGGAGCCGCTGATGCAGGATCCCGCATCCGCGGCTGCGATGGGGATGCGTGCGCGTGCGCGCGTGTTGGAGAAATTCAGTCTCGATGCGGAGGCGAATGCGATCGCGGCCGTCTACGGGACGCTGGTCTGAGCCATCACGTCTGCCACAAACGCATCGAGGTCGCCGCCGGCGAACAGGAAGCCCGGCAGGCCGGCCGCTTGCGCGGCCTCGATGTCGGTCGAGCGGTCGCCGATCACGAAGCTCCCCGCGTGGCGCACCGGCCAATGCGTCATCAGATCATGGATCATGCCGGGGCTCGGCTTGCGCCAATGATGATCTTCGAGATAGCCGGCAACCGTGCCGGCGGGATGGTGTGGGCAGTACCTGATGTCGTCGATGACGGCGCCTTGCGCGGCGAGTTCGGCTCGCATCCAGTCGTGCAGCCCGTTGAGTTCGGCTTCGGTGAAGAAGCCGCGCGCCACGCCGGACTGATTGGTGAAGAAGAACACGAAATAGCCGGCGTCGTTCAGGCGCCGGATCGCTCTTGCCGCGTTCGGCATCCAGCGGATGCGTTCGCGCGTGCCCATATAACCGTCGTCATGATTGACGACGCCGTCGCGATCGAGGAAAGCGGCGGGCCTTTGAAGCGAGCGGGCAGGGCCTGCGCCGCTCATTTCCCTGGCGCCTCGCGCATCATGGCCTGCTCGATCTCGTCGCAAATACCGTGACCGACGGCGAGATGGATTTGCTGCACCACTGGCGTGTCGTCGGTCGGCGCCACCAGCAGGTGATCGCAAGCCGTGCCCATGGCAACGCCCGTGGCTCCGGTAAATCCGACCGTGACAAGTCCGCGCTCGCGCGCCTTGTTCAGCGCCGCCAGAATGTTCGGGGAACGGCCTGACGTGGAGAGCGCCAGCAGCACGTCGCCGCGGACGCCAAGACCTTCGACCTGCCGGGCGAAAATCTGCTCGAACCCATAATCATTGGCGATCGCCGTCAGCGCCGAGGTATCGGTGGTGAGCGCGATCGCGGCGTAGCCCGGCCGATCCTGCTTGTAACGGCCGACGATTTCGGCGGCGATATGCTGCGCATCCGCCGCGCTGCCACCATTGCCGACGATCAGGAGCTTGTTGCCCGCGCGCAGCGCCGCAACGATCGCCGCCGCGATGGCGCGCGCAGTTGCCAGCATCGGCGCATCGTTATTGGCGCGCTCCAGCGCTGCAAGCGACTGCTGCAGATGGGTTGATATAGGGTCTTTCGAAACTTGGCTCAAAATCCACCGTCAGGGTTGCAACTTGAAGACCTTGGTACTGATCGCATCGCTCGCGCGCAAGCGCGCGAAGGTTAATGCGCGTGCGCGGCGGCTTCGCTCAGCACACGCTGCACGGTTTCGACCAATTCGGAGGCCGGGATGTCCCGCATGCAGCGATGGTCGTTCATGGTGCAGACCGTGCGCTGGCAGGGCTGGCAGGCGAGCTGCGATTTGGTTTGAAGGACCGTGGCGGCGAGGCCGTTCAGCGGCGCCCAGAGATAGGGGCTGGTCGGCCCGAAAATGCCCATGGTCGGCGTGCCGATCGCCGCCGCGATATGCATCAGGCCGGAATCATTTGAAATGGCGACGCTGGCCGCCGCCATCGCCAGCACGCCGTTGCGCAGATCTGACCCCGTGAGGTCGCGAACGCGCGGTCCCCCGGCGGCCACGATCTCCTGCGCCAGCGCCTTTTCGCCGGGGCCGCCGACGACCCATACGTCGAGACCGCGTTCGGCCAATAGCCGCGCCGCCTCCGGATAATAAGTCCAGCGCTTGGAGGCGCCGACGGAACCCGGCCCCAGCGCCACCGCAGGTCCGGTACCCAGCCCATTGGCCTGCCGCCACCGGCTGGCATCCTCCGGGGCAACGGCCAATTGCGGCACCGGCCATTCCGGCGGCAGCGCCGCGCCATCGGGCAGCGCCAGCGCGGCATTCTTGTCGATAAAGCGGGGCAGGGCCTTCTCGCCCCAGCGCATCCGGTTGATCAACCCGAACCGGGCTTCTCCGAAGAATCCTACCCGTTCGGGGATGCCCGCCAGCGCGGGGGCAATCGCAGCCTTCCAGGTCCGCGGCAGCACAAGCGCGGTGGCATAGTTCCGTGCGCGCAGTTGGCTAGCCAGGCCGCGCTGTTTGCCTACCGCCAGCCGGCTGCGCGGCAGGTCCCAGACGATCCCGGCGCGGACCCCCGGCATGTAGTCGACCAGCGGGGCGCAGAGGGAGGTCGCCAGCAGATCGACCGGCCGGTTCGGCCAGCGGGCTTTAAGAACCCGCACCACCGTATGGCCGCGGACGAAGTCGCCGATCCACATATAGGGGATGATCAGGATCGGCCGCGTATCGGCCGCATCCTCCACCGCGATCCCATTTGTTGAATCTATATTCATATCTTAAGTGTCTGACGTCCTAGCCTTTTCCGGCTCCGTCGGTAACCGCTCCGCACCGGCAGGTAAAGCGGCGGCCTTCGGACTTCACGGCGGGCCCACAACCCAAGTTGCCTGCCGGGCGGGACTGGGGCAAAGCTGGCGCCGCACATCAAGGCAGGGGACGGCATGTTGCTGGTGACCGGTGGCGCCGGTTTTATCGGATCGAACGTTGTGGCCGCGTTGAACGACGCGGGCCGCACCGACGTGGCCGTCTGCGACATGCTCGGCCATGACGGCAAATGGCGCAATCTGGCCAAGCGTCAGCTGGCGGATTTCGTGCCGCCGGCGGAACTGATGGATTGGCTGAAGGGCCGGCGGCTCGATGCCGTGATCCATCTCGGCGCCATTTCGGAGACGACGGCGACCGACGGCGATCTGGTGATCGAAACCAATTTCCGGCTGTCGATGCGGCTGCTCGACTGGTGCACGACAACGGGGACGCCATTGATCTATGCGTCCTCCGCCGCGACCTATGGCGATGGTGCGCAAGGCTTTCGCGACGACCAGTCCGTCGAGGGCCTGAAGAAGCTGCAACCGATGAATCTGTACGGCTGGAGCAAGCATCTGTTCGACATGGCGGTGGCCGAACGCGCGGCGCGCGGCGAGAAATTGCCGCCGCAATGGGCCGGGTTGAAGTTCTTCAACGTGTTCGGTCCCAACGAGTATCATAAAGGCACGATGATGAGCGTGCTGGCGCGGCGCTTCGACGACGTCAGGGCCGGCCGAACCGTGCAATTGTTCAAGTCCCACCGCGAAGGAATTGCGGATGGTGATCAGCGCCGCGATTTCATCTATGTCGATGACGTGGTCCGGGTGATGATGTGGCTCTTGGCGACGCCGTCGGTCAGCGGTCTGTTCAATGTCGGAACCGGCACCGCGCGCAGTTTTCGCGATTTGATGCTCGCCGCTTATGCCGCGCTCGGCGCTAAACCGAACATTGAGTATGTCGATATGCCCGAGCAGATCCGCGGCAGCTATCAATATTTCACCCAGAGCGAAGTCGATCGGCTGCAACACGCCGGCTATAACGGTGGCTTCACGGCGCTGGAAGATGCGGTCGACGCCTACGTGAAGGGTTTCCTCGACCGCACCGACCGCTTCCGCTGACGGGGTAGACAATTACATGTTCGATTTTGATGCCCTGTCGCATGCGATGACCCGCCAGACTGTTCTCTGCATCGGCGACCTGATGCTGGACGAATTCGTCTATGGCGAGGTCTCGCGCATTTCGCCGGAGGCGCCTGCGCCTGTCATTGCGGTCCAGCGCAGCGAGACCAATGTCGGCGGCGCCGGCAATGTCGCGCGCAATATCGCCTCGCTCGGCGCGCGTTGCATCTTCGCAGGCATGATCGGCGAAGATGAAGCGGGTGCGAAACTAAGGGCCGAGCTTTCGCGGGACGAGCGGATCGAGCCCGTGCTGGTCTCCGATTCCAGCCGGCCGACGACGCGAAAAGTGCGTTTCGTCTCCGAGCATTTTTCCACCCATATGCTGCGCGCCGATTGGGAACTGGCGCAGCCTGCGGCGCCCGACATCGAACAGAAGCTGATCGACGCCATCCTGCCGCAACTCGCCCGCGCCGATATCGTGCTGCTGTCTGACTATGCCAAGGGCGTGCTGACGGCGCGGGTGATCCGTAACGTGATCGACGCCGCCAAGAAGCTCGCCAAGCGCGTCATCGTCGATCCCAAGAGCGCCAATCTGGCGATCTATCGCGGTGCTACGCTGCTGACGCCGAACCGCAAGGAATTCGCCGAAGCAACCCGCAGCCGCGCCGACACCGAACAGGGCATTGCGGATGCCGCCCAGGACGCGATGGTTCTGGCCGATTGCGAAGCCATGCTGGTGACGCAAAGCGAACACGGCATGACGCTGGTCGTGCGCGGCGGCGAGGCGATCCATGTTCCGGCGCTTCCGGTGAAGGTGCGCGACGTCTCGGGCGCCGGCGATACGGTGGCGGCCGTACTGGCATTGACGCTCGCCGCCAACGCCGATTGGGAGACCGCGCTGCGGATGGCGAATGCGGCGGCTGCCGTTGCGGTTGGCAAGAAGGGTACCGCGACCGTCACGCCGGCCGAATTGCGACGAAAAATTCTGCCGCATGCGTCGCTGGCTGCGGAAGAAAAAATCGTGGCCGCGGGCGAAGACTTCGATGTTCATCTGGCGGAGTGGCGCAAGCAGGGCCTGCGCGTCGGTTTCACCAATGGCTGTTTCGACATTCTGCATCCCGGCCACGTAAAAGTCCTGACCGCGGCACGCGGCGCCTGCGACCGGTTGATCGTCGGATTGAACAGCGACGCCTCAGTCAAGCGGTTGAAGGGCGAGGGGCGTCCGGTACAGGACGAGCGCGCCCGCGCCGAAGTGCTGGCGGCGCTGGAGGCGGTCGATTTGGTCGCGATCTTCGACGAAGACACGCCGATCGATCTGATCACGCGCATAAAGCCGAGCGTGCTGGTCAAGGGCGGCGACTATACCCGCGAACAGGTCGTCGGCCATGAGGTCGTCGAGGCCTGCGGCGGCGAGGTGGTGTTGATCGATATCCTTCCCGGGCACAGCACGACCTCGCTGGTCGACCGGGCCCGCGGAGGCGCGGCGTGAGCGCTGCCATGACGACATCGTCTGCAGGTCAGGCGCTGCCGGCCTGGCGCGATCCCGCGGCATGGGCGAAGACCGCCGATATCTGCGCGGTGTTGATCGCGCTCTCGCTGCCGTGGTCGACCTCACTGGTCGGCATCTTTGCTGTGGTCTGGCTGGTGGCGCTGGCGCCGACGCTCGATTTCAAGCTCTTCCTGCAGTCGCTGAAGCGGCCGATCTGCGCGTTGCCGATCGCCTTGTTCCTGCTGGCGCTTGGCGGCACGCTATGGTCCGACGCGCCATGGGGCGCGCGCAGCTACGCGCTCAGTCCCGTCACCAAGCTCTTGGTGCTGCCGCTGCTGTTCTATCACTTTGAACGCTCGTCGCGCGGCATGTGGGTGTTCATAGCTTTCCTGGTGTCCTGCGCGCTGCTGATGGTGATGTCCTGGCTGGTGCTGATATATCCGGGGCTGACGCTCAAGCATGGCGACGTCGAGCGCGGTATCTTCGTCAAGAACTACATCGACCAGAGCCAGGAATTCGCGCTGTGCGCGGTCGTGCTCGCCTATCCCATCATCACGCTGCTGCGGGACCGGAAAATCTGGCAGGCGCTGTTGCTGGTTGCGGTTGCCGCGAGCCTGATCGCCAACATGACGTTCGTCGTCGTGTCGCGTACCGCGCTGGTCACCATGCCGATCATGCTCGCGGTGTTCGCGTTGATGCACCTGAAATGGCGAGCCAACGTCATCCTGTTCTCGGCCGCGATCGTGCTGGGAGCGCTGGCGTGGATGGTGTCGCCTCAACTGCAGGCGACGACGAACAAGTTCACGCGGGATTACCGGATCTATAAGGAGTTCAACCAGCCGACATCGATCGGCTTGCGGCTGGAATTCTGGGAAAAGTCGCTGCGGTTTTTTGCCGAGGCGCCGATCGCGGGGCACGGCACCGGATCGACACGTGGATTGTTCGAAGCGGCCGCCACCGGGCCTGCGGTACTTGCCCAGGGGCAGGTGATCGGAAACCCGCATAACCAGACGCTCAACGTCGCGGTGCAGTGGGGTTCCATCGGAGTCGTCATATTGTACGCGATGTGGCTGGCGCATTTGCTGCTGTTTCGCGGCGAAGGCCTGGTGGCCTGGATCGGCCTGATGGTCGTGCTGCAGAACTTCTTCAGTTCCTTGTTCAACTCGCACCTGTTCGATTTTCACGAAGGTTGGATGTATGTGCTGGGTGTCGGCGTGGCGGGGGGCATGGTGCTGCGGGCGAATGCGGCCGAAGCGTCCCGGAAGATGGTCCGGGAAGCGATCAGGGAGCCGGTCAGCCGGCCCCGGCCATGATCGCTGGCATAGGCGCGGGAGATGCGATATCAGCGGGCGATGACGTCCCCGCGAATCCCCCTGCATCCCCGTAGTTGGTCATAGAATGACGCGTTTTTCGCAATTGACCCAGCGCAATTTCCTGATTGCGGCACATGACGCGCTGGCGACTGCGGCCGCGTTGCTGGTGAGTTTCTATCTGCGGTTCGAGGGCGATTTTCTCACCGACCGCCTGCCGCTGCTGTTGCGCGTTCTGCCCTGGTTCGTCCTTTTCAGCGTCGTGGTTTGTTACTTCTTCAACCTGACGACGACGAAGTGGCGTTTCATCTCGCTGCCGGATGCCCTCAACATCCTGCGCGTGGCGGCGGTGCTGACCGTCGCCCTGGTGGTGGTGGATTACGCTGCCATTTTTGTCGGGCCGAAAGTTCACTACTCGGTCTTCCTCGGCCGCATCACCATCGTCCTCTACTTTTTCCTCCAGGTGTTTTTCCTAAGCGCGCTGCGCTTCGGCTACCGCTATTTCCGCTATTCGCGGACCCGTCATCAGGCGCGCGTCGATGATGCGTCCCCGACGCTGCTGATCGGGCGGGCGGCCGATGCGGAGGTCGTGCTGCGCGGGATCGAGAACGGCGCCATCAAGCGGATCTGGCCGATCGGCGTGTTGTCGCCGTCGACGGCCGATCACGGCCAGCAGATCCGCAACATGCCGGTGCTCGGCGGAACCGACGACATCGAGGCCGTGATCCGGGATTTCGAGCGCCGCGAAAAGCCGATCAAGCGCGTGGTGATGACCCCGTCGGCGTTCGAGCCGGATGCGCATCCCGAAGCGGTGCTGATGCGCGCGAAGCGGCTCGGCCTGATCGTCAGCCGCTTGCCGTCGTTGGAGAGCGGCGATGCGCCGCGGCTGACCAATGTCGTGGTCGAGGATCTGCTGCTGCGTCCCAGCGAAAAGATCGATTACGCGCGGCTGGAATCGCTGGTGAAGGGCAAGGCCGTCATCGTGACCGGCGGCGGCGGCTCGATCGGCTCGGAGATCTGCGCGCGCGTGGCGACGTTCGGGGCCGCGCGATTGCTGGTGATCGAACACTCGGAGCCGGCGCTCTATGCGGTGACGGAAGCATTGGCTGCGGCCGGGACCGACGTCGTCGTCGAGGGCCGGATTGCCGATATCCGCGATCGGGCCCGCGTCATGCGGCTGATGGAGGAGTTCAAGCCCAATATCGTGTTCCATGCCGCGGCGCTGAAACATGTGCCGATCCTGGAGCGGGACTGGAGCGAGGGCGTCAAGACCAACATATTTGGATCGGTCAATGTCGCCGATGCGGCGCTGGCGGCGGGCGCCGAAGCGATGGTGATGATTTCGACCGACAAGGCGATCGAACCGGTTTCGATGCTGGGCCTGACCAAGCGTTTTGCCGAAATGTATTGCCAGGCGCTCGACCACGATCTGGCGATCCAGTCCGGCGGCAAGCCGCATATGCGCCTGATCTCGGTGCGCTTCGGCAACGTGCTGGCGTCGAACGGATCGGTGGTGCCGAAATTCAAGGCGCAGATCGAGGCAGGCGGTCCGGTGACGGTCACCCATCCGGACATGGTCCGTTACTTCATGACGATCCGCGAGGCCTGCGATCTCGTGATCACTGCGGCCACGCATGCGATGACGCCGGCCCGGCCCGACGTCTCGGTCTATGTACTCAACATGGGCCAGCCGGTGAAGATCGTGGACCTTGCCGAGCGCATGATCCGCCTGTCCGGCCTGCAGCCCGGCTACGACATCGAGATCGTGTTCAGCGGAATGCGCCCCGGCGAGCGGCTCAACGAGATATTGTTCGCCAGCGAGGAGCCGACCATTGAGATCGGTGTTGCCGGCGTGATGGCGGCCAAGCCCAACGAGCCGCCAATGCAAACCTTGCGGAAATGGCTCGCGGCGCTCGAGCAGGCGATCGCCACTGACGACCGCGCCACCATCACGACGGTGCTGAAAGACGCGGTCCCGGAGTTCGGTTCGACCGCGGCTTGACCTTGCGTTTTCGACCGAAAGCTCGCCCCGGATTTGATCCGGGGCGACCGGTTCGCGTAAAAACGCGCCGGAACTAAAGCGGGCGTGAAAATCTGCGCATCACCCATGCTACCGGGATGAATCCGGCGGCAAGTAACATGATCTTGACGCCCGGTACCGTTGTCATTGTCGAAGCGATTGCCAAGAAGGCGAGGCTGGCGTTAAGCGCAAAAACCTCGCCGACGACGCGCGTGACCGTAAATCCATTGTCAGTTGCGCGTTGGTAATAGTGCGAGCGATGCGCCGCCCAGAATGGCTCGCGTCTGACCAACCGCCGCAGCAGCGTCATGGTGGCGTCCGACAGATAATATAGCGGCAGCAGCAGAGCCGCGGCGAACTGTCCATGAAAAGTGAGCTGCAGCAGGAGCCAGCCGATCAGCAGTCCGATCGGCAGGCTGCCGACGTCGCCTAGAAAAATCTTCGCTACCGGCCGGTTGAACGGCGAAAATCCCAGCAACGCGCCACAAAGTGCCGCTGCGACGATCGTCGTCGTGGCTTGCACTTCGCCAAGCCAGCCCAGCAGGACTACAGTCGCGGTCACCGGTACAGCTTCGGCGACCGTCATCAGATCCAGCCCGTCCATGAAGTTGACAAGATTGACGAACCAGAGCCCGGCCAGCAACGCCAGGGCGCGTTCGATCCAGAACGGGCAGGCCGGAATGATCCTAAGATCGTCGGGTGCTGCGAAAATGACGGCGGCGACTGCCAGCCCCTGCAGGATGAGCCGTGGCAGCACCGGTATGGAATTCACATCGTCGGCGAGGCCGACAACAGCAATGAACAGCGTGGCGCCGAAAACCGCGATGGGGATCATATCCGGAGCGCTTGTGAACGTGATCGTCGCCGCTGCGACAACCAGCGTTGCGGCGATCACGGCAATGCCCGCGCCTTGCGGCGTCGGGATGCGATGGGAAGATCGCGCGTTGGGTCTTGCGATCGCATGCCGTAACATAAGTGGCCTGATTGCCCAAGTGAGGGCGGACGACAAAATTCCAGCCAGGATAGCGGCGGCAAGCGATAGTAATAATTGGGAGTTGGTCATTCGATCCGACGCAGAAGATGACGAGTTATTCGGGCACTCCGATCGGCTTGGCGCCTTGCGCCGCCTTTTCGGGACTGAAAATCCACACCATGCCGCCGACGATGCCGACGATGAAATAAACCGCGCCAAACAGCAGCGAAACGTTGACGCCTTCATTGGCCATCAACCCTGCATATCCGAACGCGAGTCCCATGGTGGCTTCGCGCACGCCCCAGCCGGCGATCGAGATCGGCAGCAGCGTAATCAGCATCACCGGTGGTATCAGCTGAAAGATCTGGCTGAACACCACGGGGGCCGCGATCGATTGCACGACGCACCAGGCGACGACGACGGCGAGAACGTGGACGAGGACCGACAGCACCGCAACCTTCGGCCCGCGATCCCAGCTGAAAATCACCCGGTTTGCGATCACCGAACAGGCGTGAAGGTGATGCGTGCCCCACCAGCGTTTCAGCCATGGCCACGGCAGCATTCCGAGCACCAGAAACCCGACGCCGCCCGCAAGTGCTGCGAAATCGACCAGCAGCAGGGCGGAGCGTCCGTGCGGATCGGTGATCAGCTGGTAGCTCCAAGGCAGGCTCGCGACGATGATGATCGCAAGTGCGATCAGGCCGACGGCGCGGTCGACGAAGATTGAATAGGTCGCAGCCCGCCAGCCGGCGCCGCCACGTGCGACGAGCCAGAGCCGGACGGCGTCGCCGCCGATGGAAGAGGGCAGCGTCTGGTTGAAGAAGGCCCCGATCAGATTGAAGCGCATCGCCTGTCGCGTCTCGATCGGCGCGCCGCATTCGACGCTGATCTCGCGCCATCGCAAAACGCCGACAAAAATCTGCAGGAACGTCGCGGCGATCGCCAGCACGATCCAGCCCAGGCTCTCGACATTGATGCGCGTGGCAAGATCATACAGGTTGATCTTGCGCAACGAGAAATAAAGCAGCGCAGCCGAAATCAATATCTTGATGGTCGAAAGCAGGATTCGGCGCATCTCGTTGGCGCTTGCAGGTTTGAGAAAGGGGATCAAAAACGGCGAAAAGTCGGCATCGCGCGCCCAACTTCGCCGCCTTGGTATGGTTTTAAAGCCGATATGGCAATAGCCGCGCATCTGGGTATTGCGACACCCTGCGCCCCGCGGCTAAAGAAGCCCGGAGTTGGAACGATGCTGCCGGGGCGGGGGCTCCAAGGGATGTGATGTCGGATCAGACAATATTGGTCACCGGTGCCGCGGGTTTCGTCGGCTTCCACGTCGCGCGCCGGCTGCTGGCCGAAGGCCGTACAGTGATGGGCGTAGACAACCTCAATGCCTATTATGACCCGGCGCTAAAACAGGCACGTCTGGATATCCTGCGGAGCGAGCAGGGTTTCACGTTCGAGCGGATCGATCTCGCCGATCGTGGGTCAATGGCCGCCCTGTTTGCCCAACACCGGTTTTCAAGGGTGATCCATCTCGCGGCGCAGGCCGGGGTGCGCTATTCGATCGACCATCCGCACGCTTATGCCGAAGCCAATCTCGAGGGTTTCGTTAATGTGCTGGAAGGATGCCGGCATCATGGATGCGGCCACCTGATTTACGCGTCTTCATCTTCTGTCTATGGCGCCAACACCAAATTGCCATTTTCGGTCGCGGACAGGGCAGATCGTCCGGTCAGCCTCTATGCCGCGACGAAAAAGGCCAATGAATTGATGGCGCATTCCTACAGCCATCTCTACCGGATACCCACCACCGGATTGCGGTTTTTTACGGTGTATGGGCCGTGGGGCCGGCCGGACATGGCGATCTTCCTGTTTACCAAGGCGATCATGGCGGGCACGCCGATCAAGCTCTTTAACCATGGCAAGATGCAGCGTGACTTTACCTATGTCGACGACGTCACGCGTGGCATATTGCGGCTGATCGATCACGTGCCCGGGGGCGGCGAAGGCGCACCTGCGCGAATCTACAATATCGGCAACAACCGGCCGGAAGAGCTCATGCATGTCGTGGCGGTTCTGGAGAAGGCGTTGGGCCGCGAGGCGATAAAAGAAATGTTACCAATGCAGCCCGGAGATGTATTGGCGACCTACGCCGATATCGACGATCTCAAGCGCGACGTCGACTTTCGGCCGCAGACATCGATCGAGGACGGCATAGCCAAGTTTGTCGCCTGGTATCGCGATCACTATAAGGTTTGAGGGACCGATGGACCGACGAATTATTCCACTGATCATGTGCGGCGGCGCCGGAACCCGGCTGTGGCCGGCTTCGCGCGAGGTTCATCCCAAGCAGTTCCTGCCGTTGTTCGGGACACGCTCGACGTTCCAGGACACCTTGATGCGGGTGTCGGATGCGAAGCTGTTCGAACGTCCCGTAATCATCACCAACAACGCCTATCGTTTCATGGTGCTGGAGCAACTGGCGGAGATCGGCCTGGAAGCCGACGTGCTGCTGGAGCCGATGCGGCGCGACTCGGGCCCCGCCATCGCGGCCGGCGCTGCGTTTGCGCAGACGCGGGACAGGGACGCGATCGTGCTGGCGCTGGCGGCCGATCACGTGGTGCGCGACACCGCCGCCTTCGTCGCCGCGTGCCGCGAGGGACTGACGGCTGCGGAAGCCGGGCACATCGTGACCTTCGGCGTGCAGCCCGAGCGGCCCGCCACCGAATACGGCTACATCAGCCCCGGTGACGCGATTTCCGGAAAAGTTCGCGCGGTGGCGAAGTTCGTCGAGAAGCCCGACGCAGAAACGGCGGCGGCTTATGTCAAGTCGGGCTATCTGTGGAACAGCGGCAACTTCATGTTCCGGGCCGCGGTGCTGCTCGATGAGTATCGCAAGGTCGACACCGGCAGCGTTGAAGTCGTGACAGATTCCGTCGCCAAGGCCGGCAGCGACCTCGGCTTCATCAAGCTCGATACCGACACCTTCGCGTCCGCCAAGTCGATTTCGATCGACTACGCGGTGATGGAAAAGACCTCGCGCACCGCGGTGGTGCCGGTCGCCTGCGGCTGGTCCGACGTCGGCTCCTGGCATGCGGTGTGGGAATTGTCCGACAAGGACGGGCAGGGCAACGCCGCGCGCGGTGCGGCCGTGTTCGAGGATTCACGCAATTGCAACGTGACGACCGACCGCGCGCTGGTTGCGCTCGAAGGCGTCGATGACCTCGTGGTGGTCGCTACGCAAGATGCCGTGCTGGTATCCCGGCAAAAGGACGCCAATGGGTTGAAGCGGCTGGTCGCGAAATTGAAGACCGTCGCACCCGAGGTCACCGAAGATCACATCAAGGTGCACCGGCCCTGGGGCTCCTATCAATCGGTCGACAATGGCGATCGTCACCAGGTCAAGCGCATCATCGTCAAGCCGGGCGGGCGGCTATCGCTGCAGAAGCACCACCACCGTTCCGAGCACTGGATCGTGGTGCGGGGCGCTGCGCGCGTCACCGTCAATGAGCTGGTCAAGACCGTGCACGAAAACGAATCGATCTACATCCCGATCGGCGCGGTGCACCGGCTGGAAAATCCCGGCAAGATCCAGCTCGAACTGATCGAGGTCCAGACCGGCAGTTATTTCGGTGAGGACGACATCATCCGCATCGAGGATGATTATCAGCGTGCCTGACGCAAATTCGGCTCTGATCGAATTCAGAGCCGAAGTTCCGTTTTTTTGTTTTCGCCGGAAACGCCCGATGCGGGATTACTGAACGTCCCGCACGACGCGAAAGCCGTTGGCGAAATACCGCACGTCGAGATCGTACCGGTAGCGCGCCGCCGACGTGATCGTGTTGGATTTGTTGGCGAACGATCCGCCGCGCAGCACACGCTGACGGCATTGTCCTTGCGTCCAGGCGGAGCCGTCCTTGGGCGCATTCTTGTAATTGTCGTTCCAGCAGTCTTCGACCCATTCGTAGACGTTTCCGGATGTGTCGTAGAGCCCGAAGCCGTTCGGCCGGTAGGATCCCGTCCGCATCGTCCGGCGCAGCGCGTCGCCGCAATTGTCGCAATTGGCGTTCGACTTGCCGACCTCTTTGCCCCACCAGAACGTCGTCGTGGTGCCGGCGCGCGCCGCATATTCCCACTCGGCCTCACTCGGCAGGCGGTAGTTCCGGCCGGTCTTCTGCGTCAGCCAGAGAACGAACGCCTTGGCGTCCTCCCAGCTCACATCGATGACCGGCTGATCGCCGCGACCCCAGCCGCGGTCGTCCGGCCGGTGTTTGCATTTGCCGTCCGAGACGCATGAATCCCACTCGGCGAAACTGGTTTCGCGCCGTTCGATCGCGAATGGCTTTGCGATCGTGACCCGGTGCTGCGGGCCCTCGAACGGGGTGTCCTTGCCGCCCATGTCAAAATCGCCTGATGGCACCACCACCATTTCCGGGCAATCCGGACAGTCGCGGAACAGTTCGCCAGGTTCGGGCGCCGCGGCCGTCTGGGCGGTGGCCGTGCCGGTCGCGAACAGAAATATCAAAAAAGCAAAAATTCTGAACATCATACCCTCGGCCTCAATTGCGCCGGTCGTCTTCGCGCCGCCTGTTGGCCCATCGTGCCCGCAACACTTCATAAAATCAAAAGCCGTGGTGTCGCTATCGTCAGTTAGTTCAGTGGTATTATAGAACCATCGCTCGTCCGTGATCGAATCGCCGACAGCTTGTACCCAGGCGGCGGTTCGGCCGCGGTCCGGACGGGGACGATATTCAATCGGGTAAATCCAGTGTACTATTTCACAGACGCATTTCAGTTCTTGAGATATTTGAGCCTTTTGGCGGCCGGCCTGTCGTGATTTTAGGAGGTGTGCGTGTTCTGGAAAGTATCGACCGGAATTGCTGTTACGCTTTTGATGCTGGCCGGAACGATCGGAACGAGCCACGGACAACAAAAGCCGACCGGCGGCCCGAATCCTTCGCCGCCGGGGGCGGCCGTTTACTTCGTCGGCCTCAAGGATGGTCAGACCGTCCCGACCACCTTCACCGTGAATTTCGGCCTCAAGGGCATGGGCGTCGCACCCGCCGGCTCCGACAAGGCGAACTCCGGACACCACCATCTGTTGATCGACACCGATCTGCCGCCGCTCGATCAGCCCATACCGAGCGACTTCAATCATCTGCATTTTGGCGCAGGTCAGACCGAAGCCGAAGTGACCCTGCCGGAAGGCGAGCACACGCTGCAGCTCGTACTGGGCGACAAGGACCACATTCCGAATACGATTCCGCTGATCTCCGAGCGGATCAAGGTTCGTGTCGTGGCCGCCTCCAAGGTGCCCACCGCATCCAGCGCGCCTGCCGCATCCAGCACGCCGAGCGCCACCAGCGCGGGCCGCAAGAAATCTCCGGCCGGCGCCAAGGTGTATTTCGTTTATCCAACCAACCGCGGCTACGTCTCGCCGACGCCGGTCATTCGCTTCGGCCTTATCGGCATGGGCGTCGCCCCGGCCGGCTTCGAAAAGGTCAACACCGGTCACCACCATCTTTTGGTCGATACCGAGGTGCCGAAGCTCGACGAGCCGATCCCGAGCGATTTCAACCATCTGCATTTCGGCGCCGGCCAGACCGAAGCCAAGATCACGCTTCCGATCGGCAAGCATACGCTGCAATTGCTGCTCGCCGACGAGAACCATGTCCCGCACGATCCGCCGGTAATTTCGGAGCAGATCTCGGTGACCGTTACCGCCAGCGGCCGTCCGCCTGCGAAGAAGCGGTATCGCAAATATCGACGCTATTACTAGAGGGGAGCGCTGCCGGAGCCTGATATGAGTACACGTCGTCCGATCTGGATTGCAGCTCTGTATAGTCTCGTGCTGCTGACCTGTTCGATCAGCGTTGCGAAGGCTGACCGGCGCGTTGCGCTGGTTGTCGGCAACTCGAACTACAGCAATTCGAGCCTGTTCCTTTCCAATCCGAAGAACGACGCCATCGACGTCGCCGCGGCACTGCGCGGCGTTGGTTTTGAAGTGCTGCAGGTCATCGACGCCAACAAGCGCGACCTCGATCTGAACATGGCCAAGTTCGCTCGCCTTGCGATCGACGCTGACGCGGCGCTGTTTTATTACGCCGGTCATGCCGTGCAGTATCAGGGCCGCAACTACCTGATGCCGACCGACGCCGAAGTCGAGGACGAGATCAGCTTCCGTTACCAGATGACGCCGCTCGACGACGTGCGCGCCGCACTTGACCGCGGCGACGGCGTCAAGATCGTGATCCTCGATGCCTGCCGCAACAATCCGATCGTCAACGCGCTGCGCCGCAAGAAGAAATCCGGCGACAGCCGCGCCATCGATGCCGTGCGCGGCGGGCTTGCCAAGATCGACAAGGCCCAGGGCATGGTGGTGGCCTATTCCACCGCGGCGGATGAAGTCGCCGCCGATGGCGACGGCCGCAACAGCCCGTTCACCAGCGCGTTCCTGAAGCTTCTCAAGGTGCCCGGCCTCGAAATCGAGCAGTTGTTCCGGCGCGTCGCCGCCGACGTCAACGCCACGACCGGAGGCCGCCAGCGGCCGGAAACCTATGTGTCGCTGTTGAGCAATTACTATCTCAACCAGACCGACCGGATCGCGTTCGACAAGATCAAGGAGTCGCCCGATCCCGGCGTGCTGCTGGATTTCGTCGCCAAGTTCCCGACATCGAGCTACGTGCCGGAGGCGCAGACCCGCATCCAGCGCATCGAGGCTGCGATACGCGAGCGCCAGAACCAGGAAGCCCGGCAGCGGGAAACAGCGAGGCTGGCGGAGGAGCAGAAGAAGGCCGAGCGCGAAGCCGCCTTGCGCAAGATGGCCGAGCAGGAAGAGGCACTGCGCAAGCAGGAGACGTTGCGCGCGCAGGCCGCGGCCGAGAAAATCCGCAAAGAGCGCGAGGCCGCCCAGGCGCAGGGAGAGCAGCGCCTGAAACTGGTGGCCGAGAAAGATCGCAAGGAGCGTGAAGCCGCCAAGGCTCAGGACAAGGCCCTGGAAGAGCAACGCGTCAGGCTCGCAGCGGAGCGGGAACGCAAGCAACGTGAAGAGGCGCAACTGGCGCTGGCCGAGCAGGCGCGGACCAAGATCGCCGCGACCAATCCGTCGCTGGCCGGCATATCCACTGAAATCAGGACGCCGACACCGACACCGGCGGCGCCGGCGGCGGATCAGCCCTGTGATCGCGACGGCGCCATGCTGGCGCAATTGCGCAGCAACCCGACGCTTGAGGGCATCGCGCAGTTGGAGGCGAGCCTGACCTGCGAGAAACTGCGTGCGCAGGTCATGCGCTTGCGCGAAAGCCTGTCGTCGGTCGCCAATGCCGCGCCTGCTATCGCCGCCCAGGTCAAGTCGGCCATAGCTGAAAAAATCGTCCCGCCGCCGGTCGTGGTTGCGCCATCGCCGCCGCCCGTCGCCCCGAAACAGGAAGCCGCGCCGAAGCCGCCGGAGCCGCCCAAGAATGCCGTGGCGACCGTGGAGCCGGCACCCGGTTGCAAACAGGACGAGGCCAGGCTTTCCAGGATCCGCGCCAACCCGTCGCTCGCCGATCTGGCCGCACTTGAGCGCGACCTCAGCTGCGAGCGGCTGCGTCCGCAAATCGTGCGGCTGCGCGAGAGTATGCCCAAAGAAGCGCCGAAGCCGGATCAGCCGGCGGTTGCAACCAATCCGCCTGCCCTCCAGTCGGCGCAGTCCGCGCCGGCCGAAGTAAAACCGGGACAATCCGGGCCGATCGTTCAGGTCCGCAGCTGCGACGAGGAGAGGGCCACCCTGGCCAAGCTGCGCGCCAGCCAGTCGCGTGAGGATGTGGTTCGATTCGAGCGCGAGCTCGCCTGCGAGCAATTGCGGCCCCAGGTGATCCGGCTGCGGGAAAGTCTGTCCGGCGGTTAGCCAAATAGCCTCCTCACAGCCTCGACCGCACCGCAGCCGATGCACTTAATTCCTCCATATTGCGGTGGCCTAAGCCCCGCATGAGCCCTGCCAAATCGCTTCTCGAAGCGCTTCTCGGGCTGTAACTCTTTGAATCAAAACGTGTCCGGATAGAAGGGATCGCATTCGCCACATTTGTGGCGGCGTGCTAGAGAACCGCCGGGGTATTACTGGGCGAAAAGTCTGTTGGGGTCGACAATATGAGTTCCAAAGGGTTCGGATCGGACGCGAAGACCGGCGCATTGCGCGTGGGTGTGATCGGTGCCGGCGTGATGGGCAGCAACCATGCCCGCGTGTTGGCGGGCCTGCCCGGTGTCACGCTGGTCGGTATCGTCGATCCGCTGGCCGAACACCGCGCCCGCGCCACCGCGCTCGCGGGCTGCCGGGCCTTCGAAGGCCTCGAGGAATTGCTCGCCGAGGGCGTCGATGCCGTCACGATCGCGGCACCGACCCATCTGCATCATGAGGTCGCGCTCGCCTGCATCGCGCGCAACATCCACATCCTGGTCGAGAAGCCGATCGCGCCGACCGTCCAGGAAGGGCGGGACATTGTCGACGCCGCGCACCGCGCCGGTGTCACGCTGATGGTCGGCCATGTCGAGCGCTTCAATCCGGCGGTTGCCGCGATCAAGCAGGCGATCGCGGGCGAGGACATCCTTTCCATCGGCATCACCCGGGTCGGACCGTTTCCGCCGCGCATGTCGAATGTCGGCGTCGTCATCGATCTCGCCGTGCACGACATCGACCTGATCCGCTGGTTCACCGAATCCGACATCGTCGAGGTGCAGCCGCAGCTCTCCAGTGCGATCGCCGAACGCGAGGACATCGCGCTCTTGCAATTCCGCACCGCCTCGGGCGTGCTCGCGCATATCAACACCAACTGGCTGACGCCATTCAAGGCGCGTAACGTCACGGTCGCGACCCGCGGCAAATATGTGATGGGCGATCTCCTGACGCGCCAGGTCACGGAGTGCTTCGGCTTCAAGCCCGACGGCAGCTATTCGATGCGCCATCTGCCGGTCGGCCATGACGAGCCGCTGCGCGCCGAATTGATCGCGTTCCTCGATGCGGTTCGGTCAGGCAATGTGCCGGCGGTCTCCGGCGACGAGGGCGTGGCCAGCCTCGAAATCGCGATCCGCTGCCTCGAAGCGCCGGCCCGGCCTGCGGCCTCCACCGCGCGCAAGGGGCCGCGCCGCATCGCCGGCTGATACTTTCAATCTCATCCGAAGCAAGGCTCCATGAACCAGCACATGCGTCCAGAACCCGTTCCCTTCATCGACATCGCTGCGCAACGCCTCCGGCTCGGCAAATCGATCGATGACGCCGTTTCCCGCGTGCTCAACCACTGCCAGTTCATCAACGGCCCGGAAGTTACCGCGCTTGAGGCCGCGCTTGCGGCATTCAGCGGCGCGAAACATGTTGTGAGCTGTGCCAGCGGCACCGATGCGCTGCTGATGGTGCTGATGGCGAAGAACGTCGGCCCGGGCGATGCCGTGCTGTGCCCGTCGTTCACGTTCTGCGCCACTGGTGAAGCCGTGGCGCTGGCCGGCGCCACGCCGGTGTTCGTCGACGTCGATGAGCAGACCTTCAACATGGATTCCGCCTCGCTCAAGCGCGGCATCGCCACGGCGCGGCAACGCGGCCTGAAGCCCCGTGCGGTCATTGTGGTCGACCTGTTCGGGCAGAGCGCCGATCACGACGCCATCGGCGCGGTCGCGGAGGCCGAGGGGCTGTTTGTGCTGGATGACGCCGCCCAGGGCTTTGGCGCCAGCTACAAGGGGCGCAAGCTCGGCACCTTCGGTCTTGCCACCGCGACGAGCTTCTTCCCGGCCAAGCCGCTCGGCTGCTACGGCGATGGCGGCGCGATCTTCACCGACGATGACGAGCTTGCGAACACGCTGCGCAGCATTCGCGTGCACGGCCAGGGTGCGGACAAATACGATAATGTCCGCCTCGGCCTCACCGGACGGCTGGACACCGTACAGGCGGCGATCCTGATCGAGAAGTTGAAAATATTCGACGACGAGATCGCGGCGCGCAACAAGGTCGCGGATCGCTATGCGCGCGGCCTCGGTAACCTCGTGACCGTGCCGCGGCTCGCCTCCGGCTGCACCTCGGTGTGGGCGCAGTACACCATCCGCCTGCCGAAGGGCACCGACCGCGACGGTTTCGCCGCCGCATTGAAGGCGCAGGGGGTTCCGACCGCGATCTACTACACGAAATCGATGCATCAGCAGACCGCGTACCGGGATTATCCGGTCGCCGATGGCGGCCTGCCGGCCAGCGAGAGCCTTTCGGAGGACGTCATCAGCCTGCCGATGCACGCCTATCTGGATGAGCCGACGCAGGACCGGGTCATCGCGGCTATGCGCGGCGCACTTTCTTCATGATTTTGGCGCCATAGCGTTTTCGTGAAGAAAGCGCGTCAAAATAACCCATAGCGTTTGCGTGAAGAAAACGCGGCAACACCAAAATAGCTCTCGGTTCTGATGCCATCAGAACCGAATATGCGCTAGAAGCAGGCTCATGCTCGGGCGCATTTTCACCGTCGGCGGCTATACACTCCTTTCGCGGCTGACCGGCTTCGCGCGCGACATCATGCTGGCCGCGATCCTTGGCGCGGGGCCGGTCGCGGATGCGTTCTTCGTGGCGCTGCGGCTGCCCAATCATTTTCGCGCCATCTTCGCCGAAGGCGCCTTCAACGCCGCGTTCGTGCCGGCCTATGCCCACCTTTACGGGCAGAACCAGACCTCGGCAAAGCTGTTCGCGAACCGCATCTTCACGCTGTTGTTCGGCGCCCAGATCGTGCTGCTGGGGGTGGCGTGGCTGTTCATGCCGCAGGTCATCGGCATCCTGGCGCCGGGATTTTCCGACGATCCGGCCCGCGGTGAACTCGCGATTGCGCTGACGCGGATTACCTTCCCATATCTGCTGCTGATCACGCTGGTGACGCTTTACGGCGGTATGCTCAACGTCATGCACCGCTTTGCCAGTGCGGCGGCGGCGCCGATCTTTCTCAATCTGTCGATGATGGCCACATTGGCGCTGGCCGCGTTCTTTCCGGGCGCCGGTTATGCCGCCGCATGGGGCGTCCTGATCGCCGGCATCCTTGAATTCTTGCTGCTGGCCGGCGACGCCGCGAGGAACGGCATCCTGCCGAAGTTCGGTATGCCCAAGCTCGATGACGATGTCCGCGCCTTCTTTCGCGCATTGGGGCCTGCGACCATCGGCTCGATGGGCACGCAGGTGGCGCTGTTCGCCGACACCATCATCGCGACGTTTCTCGCCGCCGGCGCGCTGTCGGCGCTGTATTACGCCGATCGCCTCAACCAGTTGCCGATCGGCGTGATCGGGATCGCGATCGGCACGGTGCTGTTGCCGGAAATGTCGCGGCGGCTGACGGCGGGAGACCATGCCGGGGCCGCCAAGGCGCAGCGGCGCGCCTTCGATTTCACGCTGTTGTTTTCGATCCCGTTCGTCGCCGCGTTCCTCACGGTGCCCGACGTCATCATGCGGGCGATGTTTGCGCGCGGCGCGTTCTCGAAGGCCGACGCCGTGGCCGCGGGCGCGACACTGGCGGCCTATGCCGTCGGCCTCATCCCCTTCGTGATGATCCGCAGCGCGGTCGCAACCTTCTATGCCCGCAAGGACACGGCGACGCCGGTCAAGGCGGCGCTGACCGGCGTCGCCGTCAACGTCGTCCTGAAGGTCGCGCTGATGGGATCGCTAGCCCAGATCGGCCTCGCGCTCGCGACCGCCATTGGCGCCTGGATCAATCTGCTGCTGGTGCTCGGTTTCGCAGTGCGGAAGGGGTTTCTCGAGCTGGATCGCGAGTGGGTCAAGTCGCTCGCCAAGTTCGCGGTATCCGGCGTCGTGCTTGCGGCAGTCCTTTGGCTGACCGCCCGATTCGCCAACGTCTATTTCGCTCAAATGAGCTCATTCCGCGACGAACTCGCGTTGCTGTTACTTATGGTGAGCGGCCTTTTTGTCTATGGTTTTTCAATCCTCGTGCTGTTCGGCAGAGGCTGGATTTTCAGGCTGATCCGCGGCTAAAGCCGTTTGCGCTTCCCGGCGAACCACGCCAATATGGCGCGAAACAATCAGGCTATTGGAGACACGATGGCAGCTCCCATCAAGTTCGGCGTCGGTCACAGCGTCCGTCGCAAGGAAGACGATGCGCTCATTCGCGGCAAGGGTCGCTACACCGACGACGTCTCGCCTTCTCCCTCCCTGCATGCGCTGATGCTGCGCTCGCCGCACGCGCACGCGAAGTTCACCATCAACGTCACCAAGGCGCGCGGTATGCCCGGTGTCGCCGCGGTGCTGATCGCCGACGACGTCAGGGATCTCGGCGATCTGCCGTGCCTGTTCAATCTCGAAGTCGATCCGTTCACCGGACCTCCGTATCCGATCCTCGCGAAGGATGAAGTCCGCCACGTCGGCGACTCCGTCGCCTTTGTCGTCGCCGATACCATCGATCAGGCGCGCGATGCGATCGAGGCGATCGAGGTCAACTGGACGCCGCTGCCGGCGGTGGTGGGCCTCGTCAACGCCGTGAAGAAGGGCGCGCCGCAGGTCTGGCCCAATCACGCCGGCAATGTGCTGTTCGACGTGCCGATCGGCGACAAGGCGGCAACGGATGCCGTGTTTGCGAAAGCGCATGCGGTCGCCGAAGTGTCGATCGTCAATCCGCGCGTCATCACCAATTTCATGGAAACGCGCGCGGCGGTCGCCGAATACGATGCCAAGAAGGATCATCTGACGCTGACGATCGGCAGCCAGGGCAGCCATCGCCTGCGCGAGATCATCGGCGGCATGGTGTTGAAGATGCCGCTGGAAAAGATGCGGGTGATCTGCCCCGACGTCGGCGGCGGGTTCGGCACCAAACTGTTTCCGTACCGCGAATACGCGCTGATTTCGGTCGCCGCGAAAAAGCTGAAGAAGACGATCAAATGGACCGCGGACCGCTCTGATCACTTCATGGGTGACGCGCAGGGCCGCGACAACGTCACCACCGCGAAGATGGCGCTCGCCGAGGACGGCAAGTTCCTGGCGATGGATGTCGACCTGATGGGCGACATGGGCGCTTATCTGTCGACCTTCGGTCCCTACATTCCGCATGGCGGCGCCGGCATGCTGCCGGGCCTCTACGATATCCAGACCTTCCACTGCCGCGTCCGCACCGTGTTCACCAACACCGTGCCGGTCGATGCCTATCGCGGCGCGGGCCGGCCCGAAGCGGCCTATGTGATCGAGCGGCTGGTGGATGCGGCCGCGCGAAAACTTGGGCTGACGCCCGATGCCATCAGGCGCAAGAACTTCATCCCGCCGAAGGCGCTGCCCTACAAGACCGTGACCGGCAAGGTTTATGATTCCGGCGATTTCGCCGCGCATATGAAGCGCGCGATGGAAGTCGCCAACTGGAAGGAATTCCCCAAGCGCGCCAAGGCCGCCAAGAAGGCCGGGCTGGTGCGCGGCATCGGCCTGGCAAGCTATGTCGAGATTTGCGGCACCATGGGCGATGAGACCGCCAATGTGGCGCTCGATCCCAATGGCGACGTCACCATCCTGATCGGTACGCAGTCGAGCGGGCAGGGCCATCAGACCGCCTACGCGCAGCTGATCGCCGAGCAGTTCGGGCTGCTGCCCGAGCGCGTGCACATCGTGCAGGGCGATACCGACCGCGTTGTGTCAGGCCTTGGCACCGGCGGTTCGGCCTCGATCCCGACCGGCGGCGTCAGCGTGCAGCGTGCGGCCCATGATCTCGGCGGCAAGCTGAAGGAGATTGCGGCCGAAGCGTTGGAGACCAGCGCGGCTGATCTCGAGATCAGCGATGGCCGAATCCGGATTGCAGGCACCGACCGCTCGGTGAGTTTTGCCGATTTGGCGAAACGTCCTGATGTCGATCCGTCCAAGCTGAATGCGAGCGCGACCTTCAACCAGGCCGACGGCACCTATCCGAACGGCACGCATCTCGCCGAAGTCGAGATCGATCCGGCGACCGGCATCATCAAAATCATCAACTACGTGATCGTCGATGATTTCGGGGTGACGCTCAATCCGCTGCTGCTCGCCGGCCAGGTGCATGGCGGCGCGATGCAGGGGATCGGGCAGGCCCTGATGGAGCAGGCGGTGTTCTCCAGCGACGGCCAGCTCGTCACCGGCACCTTCATGGATTATGCGATGCCGCGCGCGGCCGACGGTCCGTCATTCCATTTCGAGACCCATAACGTGCCCTGCACCACCAATCCCCTGGGCGTGAAGGGCGCGGGCGAGGCCGGTGCGATCGGCTCCTGTCCGGCGGTGGTCAATGCGATCGTCGAAGGGCTGTGGCGCGAGTACAAGATTGATCACATCGACATGCCGGCGACCGCCGAACGGGTCTGGATCGCGATCCGGGAGGCGCAGCGCCGGCATAACCTCTGATATTTTGTCGCAGCTGGAATGATTCTAAGTTTATGGTGTTATCAGGCCCGGGCGCGGTCCGCGGTGACCGCGGCCCGGTCTGTGTCATAAAAAAGGAATCTGGCGAATGAAACGGGTTTTGGTGGTTGCAGGAGCGCTTTTGCTCAGTGTCGGCGCCGTTATGGCGCAGCAGGACGTGGTCAAGCAGGATCAGGCGGTCATGAAGGCCAACGGCAAGGCGCTGGGTGCCGTGCTGGCGCCGATGTTCAAGGGCGAGAAGCCCTACGATCAGGCCGCCGTCGATGAGGCGCTCAAGCAGCTCGACGATACCGCAAAGAAGCTGCCGACCATGTTTCCCGCCAGCACCAAGGGCCTGAAGGCCGAGGGCGACTACAGTTCCTCGCCCAAGATCTGGGAAGACAAGGCCGGCTTCGATGCCAAGATCGCAGACTTCGCCAAGGTCGTGAGCGAGGCCAAGACGAAGATCAAGGACGCCGATTCGCTGAAGGCGAATTTTCCCGCGATCGGCAAGGCATGCGGCGGCTGCCACGAGACCTTCCGCGTCAAGAACGGCTAGTTCTTACTTTCGTCGTCCCGGCCTTGAGCCGGGACCCATACGCCGCGGCCTCTCGTTCGAGCACGGGAGTTGAGGCCTTCATTCAACAACAGATGACCGGGATTATGGGTCCCGGCCTGCGCCGGGACGACGACTTGGTGTTTTCGTTTTCGGTGCGACAAAAATGAAAAAGGGTGGATGCCTGAAAGCGTCCACCCTTTTAGTTTCTTGTCGACGAACTTATTTCGTCACCCCGATGCGAAGTTTTACTTCATCACCTCGGGTGTGAAGTTACTTCGTCACCCCCGGTGCGAAATCTACTTCGTCACCTGACCGCGGATTTCACCGCCCGGATTGGCGGCGGTGTGAATGTTGACATAGTACTTGCCGGCCGTGAGATCGGCGGCCTGCGCATCCGTCAGCGTGGCGCTGCCCTCGACCGGGCTCGTATTGGGATTCGAAATCGGAACGGTAATGCCGGCGTTCTTGCCGGCGTCGGCGGGCCCATGGAAATGCGCGGCGGTGGCAGGGCCGGAGAGGCCGGAATAGGTCACCTTCCAGCTCAGCTTCTTGCTGGCGGGATCATAGTCGATGTCGGCGGTGCCGCTGGCGGCGCTGGCGTTCGGAGGCACCTCGGACTTGCTGTCCAGGGTGGCCTTCATCTTGTCGGCGAAGGCGGGGCCTGCAAATGCGACGGCTGCACCTAGCGCAAACGCGGCAAGCATGGTTTTGTTGGGCATATTGTTTCTCCCTGATGACATCCAACGACGCAGTTCAGTTTCAAAACTGCGTCGTTTCGGATTTATTCCCAAGACAGATTGAGAGCGCCTGAATTTCATGGAAGCGAATTTTCATAGAAGCCTTGCGCGGCAAGTTCGGGCATATTGATCGCCAGGCCGAAGCTTCGAACCAACGGATTGACGAATGTTGCGAAAACTTTTGCTCCTGGCCGTCGTGGCCGGCATTGCCGGCCTCGGTATTTTCTGGTGGCTCACCGTTCCAGCGGTGGTCGCGGCGAGCGCGCTTTCGCCCCATACGCCGAACCTCGCCAACGGCCTCACAACGTTCAATGCCGGCGGATGTTCCTCCTGCCACGCAGTGCCCAACCAACCCGATCGCCTGAAGCTCGGCGGCGGGCTTTCGATGGCGGCGCCGTTCGGGATGACCTTCCACGTTCCCAACATCTCGCCGGATCCGAAGGACGGCATCGGGCGATGGAGCGAAGCCGATTTCGTCACCGCCGTGCTCAAGGGCACGTCGCCATCAGGCGCGCATTATTTCCCGGCGTTTCCCTATGCGTCGTACCAGCATGCGAAAGTCGAGGATGTCCGTGACCTGTTTGCCTATCTGAAGACGCTGGCGCCGGTGAGCGGCAAGCCGCCCGGCCATGACGTGCCGTTTCCGTTCAACATACGCCGCACGCTCGGCGGATGGAAATTTCTGTTTCTGGACGGCAAGCCGTTCGTGGCCGACGCGAGTCGCTCGGCGCAATGGAATCGCGGCGCCTATCTCGTCAACGGTCTCGGCCATTGCGCCGAATGTCACAGCCCGCGCAATCTGCTCGGCGGCATCGTCGAAGCGCAGCGCTTCGCGGGCGGTCCCAATCCGGCCGGCGAGGGTTTTGTGCCCAACATCACGCAGAAGCGGCTTGGAGAGTGGAGTGCGAAGGATTTTGCCTACTTCCTCGAGAGCGGTATGACGCCTGACGGCGACACCGCCGGTGGTGAGATGGCGCGCGTGATCCGCAACACCTCGCAATTGTCGCCCGAGGATCGCGCCGCGATGGCGGAGTATCTGAAATCGCTGCCGGCGGTGGAGGGACCGCCGCGACCGAAGAAAGCCGAAAAGTCCTGACGCGTTTCTCCATCCGAAGCGGCATCCACCCCGCATCAAATGCGAGGTGGAAATCGCAGACACGCCTCGATCACTCGAACGTATTGACCATGCCGGCCTTGGCGAGCGCCGCCTTGCGTGCGCTCATCCACTCCTCGGTGAGTTTTGCGGGATCGGCCGACGGGCTGCCCTTGATGTAGTCATTCCACGCCCCGATCAGAACTTCCTGCCGCTTGAGCAGGGCGTTGTTGTGCTTCTCCTGGTCGTCGCTCCAGGCACCCACCTCTTTGAGAGCCTTGACCGCGCCCTTGTGTGTCGGCACCGCCCAGTTCTTCGCCTGCGCCTTGACCGCAAGCCCGCTGGCGCCGGGCGCGTTGTCCTTGTAGCCGTCATAACCGTCGATCATCGCCTTGGTCAGCATGTAGACGTCGTCTTCGGACTGGCTGCCATAAACGCTGTAGATCGGATATGGATAGGTTCCCATCTGGACCGGCTTGTCCTTGGCAAATTCGCCCGCTCCGCAGGTGGCGTTATGCTCGGTGAAGTAGGGCCCGACCTTGCGCATGCGCTCCCATCCTTCCTTTTCGGAGAATGGCATGGCGGGCCAGGTGATGCCGCGCGGCGATGTCTGCAGTTCCTTGGCGGGCCCGGAGATCGTCGAACCGAATACCGCATCGGTATCGTTGTTGACGATGCCTTTCCACATCGCATTGTTGCCCGCGAACTCGACAATCTTGACGTCCTTCGCCGTCAAATTGGCGAACGCCAGCACGGCAAGCGCATTCTGGTTGAGCGCGGGTGAACCGACCACGAAGCCGATGCGCTTGCCTTTCAGGTCGGCGTAGGTCTTGACGCCGGTGTCGGCGGCGACCGCCAGTGAAAGGCCGTTGCAGTCGATCGAGCTCAGGGTGATCTGGATGGCCTGCGGTCCCCATTCCCGGGTCGCGAATTCGAATACGCCTTCCTGCGCGAAATAGACCCCGACGCCCATCGCCGAGAGGCTGGCGCGGTTGAGGCGCAGCGGTTGAAGGCGGGCGACGTCGTTGCCGGCGGGCAGCACGCGCACATCCGTGCCGAACTTGTCCTTGAACATCTTGCCGACGGCGACGGTGATGTTGAAGCCGGACGTGCCGGTGTCATACGCGGTCATCGTCACTGTCGGCGGCAGTTTCACCTGCGCGACCGCGGGCGATGTCGCAACCGACATTCCGGCTAACGCAACGGCGGCAAGCTTCGTGATCGGGTTGATCAATTCCATTCCTCCCCTGTGCGGCTGACGTTGCAGCCGTGAGATGCTTTGTGTGCCGATGCTTCGCCCCCGCGAGGAGACGTCCATTGTCACGCTGGAAACGGCTTTGCGTCTCTGGGAATGCTCGCGGATTTCGGGCTGTCCTGCAAGGAAGTGAGGGCCGCCGATCCGCGTCAGCTTGACGCGTTGCGTTGTCCGAAACGGCGGCGAGAAAGGCGGCCGGTCCCGGCTTATGCCAGCTTCGCCATCCCAAGCTCATCCGCCACCCGATCCAGCCCGCGTATCAGCGCGTCCGGAATCGGAATGCCGTCGCGCATCCGCGTCGCCCGCGTGGCGTGGCTGCGTTCGCCGGGAACGAAGATCCGCTCCACGCCCGGAATTCGCTCGGAGCTTCTGAAGTCGCGCACCAGCGCATCGACGCTCGCCTTGAATACTGCGACATCGCCGAAGGCGGCGATATTGATCGCCGCGATCGCCTGGCCGGTATTGGTGACGCTGTCGTCGTCATGGTTGAAGTCGATCACATCCCGGCCCATCGCCGCACCGCCCAGCGTGCCCGCGAGCAGGCCGATGATCATCGCGAGCCCGTAGCCCTTGTAGCCGGCCTCCATGCCGCCGAGCGGCAACAGCATGCCTTCATCGGCGCGCTTGGGATCAGTCAGCGGCTTGCCCTGGCGATCGATCATCCAGCCCTCCGGCATGGTCTCACCGCGCAGCGCCTTGGATTTCACTTTGCCGTACGCCGCAACCGTCGTCGCCATGTCGAGGATGATGGGCTTCTCGGCGCCTGCGGGAATCGCGGCCGCGATCGGATTGGTTGATAGCAGCATGTCGAGGCCGCCCCAGGGCGGCAGATGGTTGGCGCTGCCGACCGCGAAATACAGCCCGATCATGTCGTGCGCCAGCGGCATCGAGGCGTAGAGCGACGCAGGGCCGGCGTGGTTGCTGTATTGCGAGTTGACCCAGCCGATCCCCGTCGTGCGCGCCTTGTCGATCGCGATTTCGGCCGCGCGTTTCATCACGAGGTGGCCCATGCCGTTGTCGCCATTCAGCAGGGCGGTGGAGGCGTGCTCATGCACCACCGCGATGTTGGGCCGCACGTTGCAGCCGCCCGCCTTGATCCGGCGGGCATATTGCGGCAGCCGGCTGACGCCGTGGCCGTCCGACCCCTGCAGGTCGGCTTCCGCCATCAGTGCGGCGACCGTCATGGCGTCGGCTTCCGGCAGCCCCAGCTTCGTCATGGCTTCCCGGATGAAATCCTTCAGCCGGTCGAATCTCACAGTCGATGCAGTCAGGATCGGCACTCCACGCGCGAGGGTCTGAGGCAGCCCAATCAGGAGATGATCTAGGTCGCGCCGAACGCCTTGAAGGTGATGATGGTGTGGGTATCCTGAATGCCGGGAATGACCTGCACCTTCTCGTTGACGAAATGGCCGATGTCGGTGGCGTTATCGACGTAGAACTTGACCAGCAGGTCGTAATCGCCGGCGGTGGAATAGATCTCCGAGGCGATCTCGGCTTCCGCGAGCGCGTTGGCCACCGCATAGGACTGGCCGAGCTTGCATTTGAACTGGACGAAGAAGGGAACCATGGCTGTCGTCTCCGAAGGGCGATTTGTACGCAATATAGCGTTTTCAAGCGAAGTGGATACCGGTTCGCGTCAGCAAAACGCGTCAGAATCAGAAGGCCAAAAACGGAGCCCCGTGGCAAGCCAACTTGCTGGCAATAGAAGGGCGCGCTAGGACAGTTTATGACCACGAACACACCAGTTTTGCGAGGTGGGCGATGACGCCGATCGCGCTGACCATTGCCGGCTCCGATTCGTCGGGCGGCGCCGGAATCCAGGCCGACCTCAAGACCTTTGCGGCGCTCGGCGTCTACGGCGCCTCCGCGATCACGGCGCTGACGGCGCAGAACACCACCGGCGTCAGCGGCATCCATCAGGTGCCGGCCGAGTTCGTCACCGCCCAGATCGACGCGGTGTTTTCCGATCTCGATGTCGGCGCGGTCAAGATCGGCATGGTGGCGCAGCCCGCCAGCATGGATGCCATCGTCGCGGGGCTGACGCGCTGGTCGCCGAAACATGTCGTACTCGATCCTGTGATGGTCGCGACCTCGGGCGATCGCCTGCTTGCCGCGGATGCCGTCGAGGCGCTACGCACCAGGCTCATTCCGCTGGCCTCGGTGATCACGCCCAATCTGCCGGAGGCCGCCGCCTTGCTCGATGAGCCCTTGGCGACGGACGAGGCTGCGGTCGAAAACCAGGGCAAGCGGTTGCTGACGCTGGGTTGCCGTGCGGTGCTGATCAAAGGCGGCCACGGGCAGGGCGCCGAGAGCACCGATTATCTGATCGACGCCAATGGCACGATCGTGCTGGCAGCACCTCGCGTCGCCACCAAAAACACCCACGGTACCGGTTGCTCGCTGTCATCGGCGATTGCGGCTGGCCTCGCGAAGGGCGAGCAGATGGAGATCGCGATCCGCAACGCCAAGGCCTGGATCAGCGCGGCGATCGCAGCCGCGGACCGGTTCAGCGTCGGCCGCGGCCACGGCCCGGTCCATCATTTTCACAGATATTATTGAAGCGGTTTGAGTGAGTAGCTCATCCGGACGACATCGTCAGTCGCGGTCGGCCTTCATTTTCGCGAGCAGAGGCCCGAGCAAATTCGAAAAATCGTCGCTCCACGGGGCCTGACCAGCCTCAGGTTTCTCGACGTCCCAATCGCTTAGCAATCCCAGATCCTTCTCGTTCCGCGCCAGCACCATGACCGTCGAAAACTTTATCATCGGGTCAAGGTTCGGAATCTCATCCTCATCATATATTCGAGCGAGCAGTCCCTCGCTCGCGGCGGTCGCGGTAACGACTCCGGACAGATCGAGATGGTTATTGGATATGTGTGCCACGATAAGGCCATCCGGCGTGAGGCGCGACAGATAGATCCGCAGCGCTTCCCGGGTCAACAAGTGCACCGGAATGGAATCGGATGAAAAGGCATCGACGACGATGAGGTCATAGCGGGCGTCGGTGGCATTGGCGAGCGTAAGCCGCGCATCGCCTAGGGTGATATTGGCCTCCGGTTTGCAATCGCGCAAAAAAGTAAACCGGGCCGGGTCTTTGGCGATCCGAATGACATCCGCGTCAATTTCATAATAGTCGAGACGATCCTGTGGTCTGGCGAGGCAGGCGATCGAGCCGGCTCCCAGCCCGATAACGGCGATCCGGGCCGGGCCATTTTTCTTGTCCTGCACCGCGTCGATCGCTTCGGCGATAGGCGAGTCCGGATGATAGTAAGTTGAAAGCACCGGCCTGCCGGTAACGGGTTTGCCATCGTCCGTCGTCAAGCGCTGCGCGCCGTGCAACTCCATGCCGTGACGCAGCACGCGGAAACGGCCATCCTCGGTCACTTCGATCTTGTGGACGCCGAAAAAGCTGCGCACGGTCTCGAGATGCCGGACGTTCGGCGGATAGGCCCGCGTCACGATGAAGGCGGCGGCAAACAGCGCCGCGAGCCGGAGCGGCGAAGAGCTTGAGGCAAGGGCGCTTGCGACCAGAAGCAATACAACGCCCCACACAATCCAGTTGGCCAGCGGAAGGATCGTGAAGCCTTCGCGGAAACCCGGCAGGCATGCGAGCAGCACAAGCCCGACAAAGCCGATCACCAGGCCGGCTTGCCTGACCCCCGGCCACGAAGCTACCGGGCGCGTCAGCGCAGCAGCAACGATCAGAATGGGGTATTCCGCGATCCAGGAAAAAATCTTCGGTGCAATGAGGCCGGAGAAGATTCCCCCGAGCACGCCGCCCAGCGACAGGCAGAAATAGAACCGTGTGAGATAGGCCGCTTGCGGACGCGTCGCCGCAACCAGCCCGTGGCAGATCATCGCCGTGACGAAGAACGTCAGCAGATGCAGCCCGACATCGACCATGAGCCAGGTGCGGATATCGAGCGCAAGGGTCAGCACGATCAAGGCAAGCAACGCGGGCTGCACCTTCATCCAGGTCGCCTGCGCGATATAGGTGCGTTCGCTGAAAACCAGGATGAAGCTGATCAGATAGAGCGACAACGGCAGCACCCACAGAAAAGGCGCCGAGGCAATATCGGTGGTGATGTGTGTCGTCACCGCGATCATCAGCGCCGACGGCACGAAGGCAAGCGCAACCCAGTAGATCATTCGTCCAGGCATCGGCGGCGCAGCGTCGGAGGCCTGCGTCGGCGAAACCGGGTTGTCGTTGTCGCGATTGAAAAAAGCGAGGCTTCCGCATACCGCGATGAGAACGATCAGCAAGACGTAACCGTAGTGCCACGCGCCATTTTGAAGGCTGAGCGTGGAGAACGGCTCGGCCAGTAATGGGTAGGCGAACAACGCAAGCAGGCTGCCGATATTGCTCGCCGAGTACAGGAAATAAGGATTGCTCGCTTGGGCAAGACCGGAGCGGGCAAACCATGCCTGCAGCAGCGGACCGTTCGCCGAAAGCGCAAAGAACGGAAAGCCGAGCGAGACCGCGAACATACCGAGCAGGAAAAGTTCTTCGCGATCGGCGGGCGGCAGATCCCAGCCGTTGGCGACGGAGAGCGGAACGAATGCGGCTCCTCCCAGCATCACACAGAGATGGATCGCAAGCGCCCATCGGCCCGGCAAGACCCGTGTCAGAAGATCGGCATAGGCGTAGCCCACCAGCAGCACGCCCTGAAAAAACACCATCGCCACCGACCACACCGATGGCGAACCGCCAAACCGCGGCAGAACCATTTTCGTAAACATGGGCTGGACGGCAAACAGCAGCGTGGCACTGAGAAAAATAGCTGCGGTGTAGACCATGATGACCAGGGTTGAACGACTGGTCGAGGCGGTTGCGAACGTCGGTTTAACCTGATCGCTCATGCAATGCTTTGTTATCGAGGGCCATTTCGCGGGGGCCGTCTCGAAGGAATGGTGCAAGTATGAAATAAAAATCTGGGGGATTCAAAGGTCAAATCATGCGTGCCGGGGAGGGCGGAAGGAACAATCAAATCGACCCTTGTTTGGCGCTTCATTGCCAGAGGGTGTCGCCGATCCCTTTGGGGGCGACCATACGTCCCGGTTGCCATCCCCCGTCCGGATCGCTCATATGCTTGACCATGCGCGAGAAAACGCGCCGCCAGCGAGCGGAACCAAGCTTGTAATATCCGGGAGGAAACGCCGTGAAACAGAAAGCCCTGCGCTATGCCATTTTGACGGTTCTGGCGGGCGTTTCCATCGCCGCCAGTCCGGCCCGGGCCCAAGCATGGCCGGACAAGCCGGTCACGTTCGTGGTGCCGTTTGCGGCCGGGGGCGGCACCGACGCCTTTGCCCGCCCGCTCGCGGCCCAGCTCGACACCCAGCTCGGCAAGCGCGTGCTGATCGAAAACCGTGCCGGGGCCGGCGGCACGGTAGGCGCATCGGCAGCTTCCAAGGCTGCGCCCGATGGCTACACCTTCTTCATGGGGGCCGCCCATCACGCCATTGCCTCGTCGCTCTATCCGAACCTCGACTACGACATCGAGAAGGATTTCATCGCGGTCGCGCTGATCGCGCGGCCGCCGCAGGTGGTCGTCGTCAATCCCGATAAGGTCGCGGCCAAGACGCTTGCCGAGTTCATCGCTTACGCCAAAGCCAACCCGGGTGCATTGAACTATGGCTCCGCCGGTGCCGGCACCACGCATCATCTTGCGGGCGAGCTGTTCAAGATCCTGACCAAGACCAACATCCAGCACGTGCCCTATCGCGGCGCAGGACCTGCGATGCAGGATCTCATCGCCGGCCATGTGCCTGTCGTGTTCGACGGCATGGGCTCGTCGGCCGCGCCGATCAGGGCCGGGCAGCTGCGCGCGCTCGCGGTCGCCGCACCCAAGCGGGTGGCGGCGTTTCCCGATCTTCCCACCGCCGCGGAGGCCGGCCTGCCCGATTATGAAGTCGCGACCTGGTATGGATTGTTCGCCCCGAAGAACACGCCGCCGGCGATCGTCGAACGCATGATCAAGGAACTGCGGCAGGCCATGCAAACCGCCCCGATCAAAGAGGCCTGGGAACGCAATGGCTCCGACGTCCCCGATGTCGCGGGTCCTGCATTCGCCACCATGGTGTCCGCTGAAGTCGTTCGCTGGCGGAAGGTCGTGAAAGAGGCGAATGTGAAGCTGGATTGAGCGAACGCAAGGTAACCGACAGTACGCCGCGAAGCCGCGGCGATTGCTTAAAATTTTACGCAAATTGATAATCGGCGGCCAACTGTTCCGGCAAAAGCCGGGCAAGCTTAAACCCGGCGTTTATGGCGTACGTGCATCCTTTTTCAAAACAAGGAGGCGCGCAAGCGATGCCCATTTTCAGGTATTTTGCCGGCGTAGGGTCGGCGCTGCTGGTATTATTGTTTATTTCCGACGCCTGCCTGCGCGATAGCGAGATCGATTCGCGTTTCGACGGCTCGCTCTATCAAAGCGCCATCTACGCGCCGCGAATTGAGGAAGCCGTGACCGAGCCGCGCTTCACGCGCGATGCGACGCCGGCCGACCGCGTCAGGGAAGTGTTCGCCCAGTTCATGCCCAACGAAGGCAGGCGTGGTAAACGCTACGCTTCGAGCGCAACGCGGACCTAGAGGCTCCGGATCCGCTTCGCCGAAATCAGACTGGGCGCCGCGACGCGTCACGGTGCCGTCCGTCTTGTCTCTGAGACGTATCGTCGCGCGATAAACGGCGCTCGTTACATGCCGTGTCTTTCAAAAACTTTTCTGCAGCTGGTGCTCAGACTGGCCCGCTTCGACTGAAGGCATTGCTGCACCGCGCCGTCATTGCCGAGATCCTTGCGGCAAAAGCGGGATGCATCGCGAGAACACGCGGATTGCTCTTGCTGCGTGCCGGGATGCTGGGCCAGCGCAACGCCATTCAAGGTCACGGATGCCAAGAGACAAATAGCTAAAGTCGAGATACGCATAGGCCCTCTCCGTATTGAAGAACAACAAAGGTTCGCCCAGCACCGCCGCCGCCGGGCCGCGACTTCTCCGACGCGCGCTACGCAGGTTAATTGCGACCACCCCCGTTCGTTCCGGGTTCCACCCGCCGCGCAATGTTCGGAACCCGTGTGCCCGGTCTTCCGCAAACCTCGGGCGCAACGTGCCGCGAGAATGCGAAGGCGTGCTCTCTTCATTGGATCGCTAAACTCTCCACGTCGTCCCGGCCTTGAGCCGGGACCCATAACCCCAGGGAGAAGTTTTGCGGAAGGTCTGCTACCCAGTCTCTATCGAGAGATCACGCGGTATGGGTCCCGGCCTTCGCCGGGACGACGAGGAAGAGATGCCATCGTCGTTTGCCTGTCGCATCGCACTGCTATCCGCAGTGACAAGGGCGCGTCATCGATTCGCGTGGGGCTATCAGTCGCGCGCATCGTCATCGTCCTGTCACAGGGATCTGTTAGGTGCACGGCATGGGTAGTGACTCCTCGAGTGAAGAGAGCCCCGAGCGGCGCTTTCGCACTTTGTTTATCTCCGACGTCCATCTCGGAGCCCGCGGCTCGCAAGCCGACCGGTTGCTGGACTTCCTCAAAAGCCACGACGCCGACACCATCTATCTGGTCGGCGATATCGTCGATGGCTGGGCGCTGAAATCGAACTGGTACTGGCCGCAATCGCACAACGACTTCGTGCAGAAGATGCTGCGCAAGGCGCGCAAGGGCGCCAAGGTCGTTTACGTGCCCGGCAACCACGATGAGTTCCTGCGCAATTATTACGGCACCCATTTCGGCGGCATCGACGTGGTGGAAAACACCATTCACGAGGGCGTCGACGGCAAGCGCTATCTCATCATCCACGGCGACATCTTCGATCTCGTGGTGCAGAACGCGCGCTGGCTCGCCCATCTCGGCGACAAGGCCTATGATTTCGCCATCCAGATGAATCGCCTGGTCAACTTCTTCCGGCGCATGTTCGGCGTGCCCTATTGGTCGCTGTCGCAATGGGCGAAGCTGAAGGTCAAGAACGCCGTCAACTATATCGGCGCGTTCGAAAAGACGCTTGCCGCCGAAGCGCGGCGTCACGGCGCCGATGGCGTGATCTGCGGCCACATCCATTACGCCACCATCCGCGACGAGCATGGCATCCGCTACATGAACTGCGGCGACTGGGTCGAAAGCTGCACTGCGCTCGTCGAGCACGAGGACGGCAGGTTCGAAATCATCACCTGGGCCGATCCGGAGCGCCGCATCGCGCCGGTTCCCCGCGTCACCGCGCGCGCGGCATGACGCATATCCTGGTCGCGACCGATGCGTGGCATCCCCAGGTCAACGGGGTGGTGCGGACGCTGACCATGATGGCGGAAGCCGCAAAAGGCTTCGGCGTCGACGTCAGCTTCCTGACCCCGCAATCGTTTCGCACCTTTGCGATGCCGAGCTATCCGGATCTGCGTCTCGCATTGCCTTATCCGGCGAAAATCGCGGCGCTGATCGAAGCAGCACGGCCGGACGGCATTCATATCGCAACCGAAGGTCCGATCGGGCTCTTGGTGCGGCGCTATTGCCGCAAACACGGATTGCCGTTCACGACGAGCTTTCACACCCGCTTTCCGGAATACGTCTCCGCGCGCTCGCCGATCCCGGAATCATGGGTGTGGCGTGCGCTGCGTTGGTTCCACCGGCCGAGCCAGGCGGTGATGGCGGCGACGCCGGCGCTTGCGAGTGAATTGCGCCTGCGCGGCTTCCGCAATGTGGTGCTGTGGTCGCGGGGCGTCGACACCACGCTGTTTCATCCGCGCTCCATCGACCTCTGCCTGCCGCAACCGGTGTTCCTCAACGTCGGCCGCGTCGCGGTCGAGAAGAACCTCGAGGCGTTCCTCGACCTTGATCTGCCCGGCACCAAGCTCGTGGTCGGCGATGGCCCGGCGCGTGCGGCGCTGGAGCGGAAATATCCGGATGCGGTGTTTCTGGGCGCCCGGCAGGGCGAGGAACTGGCGGAGATCTACGCGGCATCCGATATCTTCGTATTCCCGAGCAAGACCGACACGTTCGGCCTGGTCCTGCTCGAGGCACTCGCCAGCGGCTTGCCGGTTGCCGCTTTTCCGGTCACCGGTCCCCGTGACGTGATCGGTGCGGCGCCGGTCGGTGTCCTCAACGACGATTTGCAAGCCGCCTGCATGGACGCGCTGCAGATCGCGCCGCAAGCCTGCGTGGCGTTTGCCGCCGCCCATACCTGGCAAGCCTCGACGCGGGTCTTCGTCGAACACGCCCTCAATGTCCGCGATACGAATGTCGAAGCCTCCAGCGTCCAAAGTTCGGGTTCCGAGGACGAGGCGATCAAATTCGTGGCGGAAGACCCGCATTTCGCCGCCTGACTTCACGAGAGCCTGATCGGTTCTGATTGCATCAGAACCGGGCTCTCTAATCGTTTGTTTTGACGCGTTTTCTTTACGCGAACCGGTCCCACTTCGCTCGAAAACGCTATTAATGCGTCTTGCCCGCCCATCCGCAGACGCGTTACAAAGTCGTCATGACAGATCAAGCTTCGATGGCAGTGGTCGGTGCGGCGGATATCGATGCGGCGGCGCGGGTGGTGGCGCCCTTCGCGGTGCGGACACCGCTGCTGTCGTTCCCCGTTCTCAACGAGCGCGTCGGCACCAGGGTTTTCCTGAAGCCGGAAATGCTGCAGCGGACCGGGTCGTTCAAGTTCCGCGGCGCCTTCAACAAACTCGCATCGATCCCGCAGGCCGAGCGCAGCGGCGGCGTGGTCGCGTTCTCGTCCGGCAACCATGCCCAGGGCGTGGCCGCAGCGGCGCAGATCCTGAATATGCAGGCGACCATCGTGATGCCCAAGGATTCGCCGCTGACCAAGCGCGAGCGCACCAAGGGCTATGGTGCCGAGGTCGTACTCTATGACCGCGACAAGGAAGACCGCGAAGCGATTTCCCAGGATATCGCGCGCAAGCGCGGTGCGACGCTGGTGCGTCCCTATGACGATCCCTTCGTGATCGCAGGGCAGGGCACCGCGGGGCGCGAAATCGCCGAGGATATGGCCGCCCTTGGCCTGGCGCCCGATATCGTGGTGGCGCCGGCCTCCGGCGGCGGCCTGATCGCGGGCGTTGCGACCGCCATCAAGTCGCGCTTTCCGTTAGCCACGCTGATTGTCGCCGAACCTGACGGCTATGACGATCACGGTCTCTCGCTGCGCGCCGGACACCGCGAGGCCCATCACGCCCACGGCCGCACCATCTGCGACGCGCTGATGGCCTCGATTCCCGGCGAAATGACGTTCTCGATCAACAGCAAGCTGTTGGCACAGGGCGTCACCGCCACCGATGCCGAAGTCGGCGCGGCGGTGGCCTATGCCTATCGCGAATTGAAGCTGGTGGTCGAACCCGGCGGCGCCGTCGGTCTCGCCGCCTTGCTGGCCGGCCGCATCGATGTGCGCGGCAAGAACGTCGTCATCGTCCTGTCCGGTGGCAATGTCGATGCGGACCTGTTCGCCAAGCTCGTCGCCTGAGCCTGCGACCGGACGTCGCAGGCTTTCACGCCGCTGCTGGCCCCCAACGGAAAAAAGTGCCAAACCGTCGCGATTTCGGCTCAAATCCAGGTTGCCGAAGGCTCATCCACAGATTGTGGCCAACCCGATGGAACCCATTGCTGTGGCAGTGTTGCGCCGCAGGGACACGCGAGTTCCCCAACTTTAGGTCGCCTGTTCCCGCTCAAGTGCGGCTGAACGACTACCTTCGATGGGGTTTGGAATGAATATCCGGAAAAGCGGTCTTTGGATCTCGGCGACGGCGCTCGGCGCGATGATCCCGTTTGCGACCGCTTTGGCGGCCGATATGCCGGTGAAGGCCGCGCCGATCGTGGCGGCGGCCTATGACTGGTCCGGCGTCTATGTCGGTGTCCACGCCGGCTATGGCGGCGGCATGAAGGATTGGGACGGGATAGCTGATTTCGCCGCGCGCGGTTTCCTTGCCGGCGGGCAGGTCGGTATCAACAAGCAGATTTCCAGCTTCGTGTTCGGTCTCGAACTCGATGGTTCGTGGGCCGATATGAGCGGATCGCAACTCGTCAGCGTTGGCGGACCGGCGCTTGGCTTCACGAGCACCACAACCTCCAGATCGCGGATCGACAGCCTTGTGACCATCGCAGGCCGGGCGGGCCTCGCCGCCGATCGCTGGTTCGTTTTTGCCAAGGCTGGCTTCACCATGGCGCACGAGAAGCACTCGCTCAATGAAGCGGTGCTTGGAATCGGTGGAGGCGGAACGATTACGGCCACTGGCGACGACATTCGCTATGCGCCGATGGTTGGCTTCGGTGCCGAGTACGCGCTGGGCGGCAACTGGTCGGTCAAGGGCGAGTACAATTACATCCATATGGACACAACGGCGCCGACGCTGAGGGGCTTCACGACGGCAGCCGGAGTCGTTACTCCGATCAGGATTGATCCTCAGATCGAAGAAGCGATCCACGTCGTAAAGGTCGGCGTCAATTATCGCTTCGGCGGCATTGCAAAAGACCCGTCCTATGCACCGGTGCCCGCTGCGCCGGGCACGAACTGGTCGGGCGCCTATATCGGCGTGCAAGCGGGGTATGGCTTCGGCCGAAAGCAATGGCCGGACATCGGGCAGACAATCGTTCCGTTTCTGGCAGAATATGACATGAAGGGCTGGCTGGGTGGCGGTACCGTCGGCGTCAATGCGCAGGCCGGCCGCTTCGTGTTCGGCGTCGAAGGCGAGAGTTCCTGGGGACAGGCATCAAGGGAAGCCAGGCGGCGGCGCTTGCGCTTCCCGACGCCACGCAGACCATCAACTACGACAGCAAGATCGACTGGCTCGCGCTCGCGACCGCGCGCGCCGGCTTCGTCGTTGGCGATCGCCTGATGCTGTACGGCAAGGGTGGCCTCGCGATCGCGCAGGAGAAGCACAGTATTAGTTTCGCAACGCTTGCCGTTCCTGGTCCCGGTGGCGTCGGGGCGACCGCTGCCGCGAAGGCCGTGCATACCGGCGTCGTGGTGGGCGCCGGTGGCGAATACGCGCTGGGCAATAATTGGTCGGTCAAGGCGGAATACGACTACATCAAGATGTTCGGGCAGAATATCACCGCTCAGGGCACCCTGAATTTCAACATCCCGGGCGTGCTTGTCGGTACCGGCGACGGGGCCTTTCAGACCGGCAAGCTCAATCAGGATCTGCACCTCGTCAAAATCGGCGTGAACTATCATTTCAGCCCGATGCCGACCGTGGTCACCGCGCGCTACTGATCTGCGCTCCGCAAAGCTTCCGCGAAAGAAAGGCCCCGGCATCGACCGGGGCCTTTTTGCGTGATCGCATCAGCGCCTGATTTCAGCGCCGGCGGCCTCCGAACGAGCGTCCGCCGCCAAAAGAACGGCCACCGCCAAACGCGCGGCCCCCACCGAAGGAACGCCCGCCATACTGGGCGCGCGAGTGGCCGAACGAACGCCCGCCGTACGAACTGCGCGACTGATTGGAGTAGCGGTGACCGGAGTAGTGATTTCTTGAATAGTGGCTCTTCGAGTAATGGTGCTTGTCACCGCCCATCCTGTGCGACCCGCGGTCATGGAACCGGCTTCGGCCCTGCATGTGATTGGAATGGGCGTGGCCATTCATCCTGGACGCCGAGTTTGTGAACTTGCCCGTCCTGTTGCCGTTCATTGAGGCGGACGCATTCATTCCCTTTGCCGAGGCCAATGCCGGGCCATGATTGCCCTTCGAAAAGCCCATATGGCTCGCCGGCCTCGTCAGGCGGTTGAACTGCATCAGCGGCACGTTTTTCGGCTGCGCCTGTAGCCGCAACGCCGTGCGCGCATAGGGACTATTGGGGAAGCGGTCGCGGAACGACCTGTAGCCGGCAGATGTGTTCGCGAGCACGGCCCGGTGCCAAGCCGATGACTGCCGCCAGTTAACAAGCAGCCCGCGGACGCGATCGGACAGCGGGTCGGACGGATACAGCTCAATGAATTCCTCATAATATTCGGGCGTACCTTCCGACAAGACGTAATCATAGGCCTGGCGAATGGAGCGCGAGGGCAGGTCCGATGCCATCTGTATCACCGGGCTGCGATCGGGCACGCGGGTCGCCGCCATGGCCGTATCGCCGAAGAAATAGAAATCGTTGGTCAGCGACGAACTTTCCCATGGCGTTTGCTTGCCGCCGGTGGCGTTATTCACTTCGAGGCGAACGCGCTTGAACAATTGCTCGATCGGCAGATTGGGCTGGCGCGCGATGTTGAGGAACGCCGACGTATACGGGCTGTGATTGCCATCGCCATCATGGGCAACCATGCCCGGCGCGGTCGAATATCCAACGATCGAGTTGCTTGGCGCATCGACGATCGCAAGGCCGCGCCCGGAATCGTCGATGTCGGGGAAGGGATTGTTGCGGCAGGCGTCGAGCACGACGATGCGCGCCCGGCTCGAGATGGTTTCCAGCGTTCCCATCAGATCGACCAGGCGCAGCGAGTTGCCGTCGAGGTCGGACAGCTTGGAAATTTTGGCATCGACCGGCAGCAGGTAATTTTCGCCCTCGAGCTGCACGCCGTGTCCGGCATAATAGATCATGGCAACCGCATTGGGTCCGCGATCGGCAACCCGGGAAATAAAATCGTCCACGGCCTTCATCATGTCGCCGCGCGTCAGATCGGTCGCCGTGGTGACTTCGAAGCCCGCGGTATTGAGCAGCTGCGCCACCGATCGCGCATCGTTGCTCGGATTGGCGAGCGGCGGCGCGACCTGATAGTTGGCGTTCCCGATCACGAGCGCGACCCGCTTCTCGGCCGGGAGCGATCGAACGCCGTCACTGATCGCGGCATTCGGGGCTTCAGCGAAAGCGGTGCCGGTGTGAGCGAAGCTCAGCAGGCTGCCGAGCAGACCGGCGCACAACAGCGACGATTTGAAAAATGGCATGGTGTCCTCCATCCAATCTCAAGGTGAGATATCCGGCGAACAGGCTAGTTTGGGGGTTGGGCGCTGTACGTGACCTTGGTCACTGATACGGCGGAAGGGGCTTGCTGGGCGGCTGTTTCGACGAGGTGAGACTCCCGACGCCTTCAAGGGAAGCTGCGAACGACCTCGATCATGCCGACGATTGCGGCGTTGAAGTCGTTCAGGTCCTCGGCCGGAATCCAGTACTCCAGGTGCGATTGTCCACCGGCGTCCTTTACGGCGTAGCGATCGATGAAACTCCGCCTGACCCGAAAGCGGGTGACAAATCCGGAGCCGCTCGCCGGAACATTCCAGTCGCGTGCAATCTTCACCGCGTATTCCTCGGTGAGGACAGGATAGAAAATCGGCTGTTCGGGCAGCCGCGGAGGAAAGGCCCGCATGCCGGTCTGGCGGATCAATTCAAGCTCTTTCGGGCCAACCGGTCGCCAGAGGGTGAGTGTCGCTTCATTGCCAGACATGTGATTACGAAAAGAACGCGATCTTCTCGGCCTGGCTCATGCGGCGGATCGGGGCCAGGGGATCATTGGCCGCGACGGGTCGGCGCAGGATGCCGCTCGCGATGATCGACGAGCCGAGCGAGACTTCCAGCACCGGTTCCGGCACGGCTGCGGCGACCGGCTGAGGCGCTGGTTGAACCGGCGGCGCGACCGGAGCGGCCATTGGTTCCGGCAATTCAGCGATGATGTCGGGCTCGACCGCAGGCAGCTCCGCAACCTGGGATTCCTCAACCACCGGCTCGGCGAAGTGCGCTTCCGCGACCACCGGTTCGGCGATCTCGTCGTCCTCGAACGGATCCGCCGCGCCCATTTCCATCGCGATCATGTCGAGGACGGCCTCGTCATGGGCGTCGGCGGCCTCGCCGCTGAGTTCAATCTCAATCGCCTCGGCGGTTTCCATTTCCTCCAGCGCGGCGTCAGCCCGGGCGGCCATCGCTTCAGCGGCCGGTGTCGCGGCGTCCATCGAAACCGCGTCGATGGGAGCTTGAGCGACTTCTTCCTGCACAGGGGCTGGCTCATACGCCTGCGCGACAGCAACAGGCGCCTCGTCCTGCGGCATCTGAACGGGCGCTGCGGCTTGCACATCGGCAACCGGCGTCTCGGCAGTCGGTACCTCGGCGGCCGGTGCAGGCATTTCCTCATCGCCGAATTCCGCGATGCGCCCGGCGATCGAAGCGAACGCGGCCTCCAGCGCGGCCTTGGCCTCGTCGGAGGTGATCTGCTCGGCGCCCTTCTCGATGACCTGAACTTGCGAATCGATCAGGTCGCAGATGCGCCCGTCATTGCCGATTTCCCGTAAGCGCCAGGCGATCTCGCGGATTACCCGCGCGCCCTTGCGCACCGGCGCCAGCTTCTCGTTCAGCGCAAGCCCGTCGATCGCGCCCATCGCCGAGCTCTGCGCGGCCTCGAGCGCGCCGCGAATCGCAATCAGGGCCTCGACCAGTCTGGCCTCGGCGAGGCTGTTGTCGGCGACCGCAACCGCAGCCTCGCGCTGTGCGTTCGCCGCCTCGCGCTGGGCGGCAAGGCTTTCTTCCTTCTGCGCGGCGAGGCTCTGCTCGATCCGCGCCACCGCGTCGAGCACCATGCTGGTGTCGGCGTTGCGGTTGCGTTTGGCGTACTCGCCGAGAAACCAGCGGCCCCGCGAAGTCTCCATGAAGGCTTCGCTGATCGCGGCATAATCCTGCTCGCCCGGCAGTGCCGCGCGTGCTGAGATCGGCGAAAGGGCGAATGCTTCGTCGGCCATGCTAAACTCTTCGCGCAAATCACCGCGCGTTACGTTAACGAACAACACGATATCGGGCGAATCGCAATTGAATTGATGCCGAGCGAATCACAAATCCCCATCGCATCTCAAGGCGCATCGAAGCGATTCGCGACGCGGCTGGCGCTGTTTTACGGCGCCACCTTCGGCACCATGGGTACCCATCTGCCGTTTTTCACGCTGTGGCTGAAGTCGATCGGCATCGAGGCCTCCTGGATCGGCATCATTTCCGCGGTTCCTGCGGTGACGCGCTTTACAGTGCTGCCGTTCGTGACGGGGGCTGCGGGGCGGCGCTATTCACTGCGCGCGGTCCTGATCGTCGCTTCGATCGCCACCGCGTTCGGCTTTGCGGTGATCGGCACGCAAGTTCTGCCGCTCGCGGTGCTGCTCGCATATGCCGTGACCTGCTGCCTGTGGACCCCGATGGTGCCGCTGACGGACGCCTACGCGCTCGGGGGCGTGGCGCGCTACGGCCTCAATTACGGACCGCTGCGGCTATGGGGCTCGGCCGCCTTCGTGGTGGGTGCGCTGATCTGCGGCGCGCTGGTCGATTTTATCGCGGCCAGCCAGTTGATCTGGGTGATTGCGTCGGTGGCGGCGCTGGGCGCGCTTTCGAGCCTGGGGCTGCAGCCGCTCGATCGGCCAAAGCCGCCGGCGACCGCCGTGCTCGGCGCCAGCGCCTTGCTGCGCGATCGCGGTTTCCTCGCCATCATCATTGCATCCGGACTGATTCAAGGCAGTCATGCCGCCTATTACGCCTTTGCGCCCATCACCTGGCAGGCGTTCGGTCTGGATGGGCTCACCATCGCCGGCCTGTGGGTGTTGGGCGTGCTCGCCGAGATCGTGGTGTTCGCGCTGTCGCCGCGCTTCACGCTGGCGCCCGCACTGCTGGTGGTGATCGGCGGGCTCAGCGCGGTGGCGCGCTGGCTGATATCAGCGCAGGATCCGTCGGTCGCGGTGCTATCGGTCGTTCAGCTCGCGCACGGACTGAGTTTCGGGCTGACGCAGGTCGGCGTCATGGGCCTATTGGTGCGTCATGTGCCCGGCCATCTGATGGCGCGCGGGCAGGGCTATCTCGCGGCTTGCGGCGGCATCGTCAGCGGCATGGCGTCGGTGGTGTCGGGGTTGATCTATGCCGGCTACGGGCAGCGGGTTTATTACGTGATGGCCGTCATGGCGCTGGTGGCCGCGATCGTGATGTGGCTGGCGCGGCATAAGCTAGAGCGTCACCCCCAGAGCGTCGCTTCCGGCGGATAAACCAGACTGCCTTCATAGCGCAGCCCGCCTTCGCGGTCATGCGCCAGCAACAACGGACCATCGAGATCGACGAACCGCGCCTGTGACGCCAGCAGCATGGCGGGAGCCATCGCCAGCGAGGTTGCGACCATGCAGCCGATCATGATTTCGAAGCCGAGCGCGTGAGCGGCGTCGGCCATGGCGAGCGCTTCCGTCAGCCCGCCCGTTTTGTCGAGCTTGATATTAACGGCGTCATAGCGCTCGCGGAGGCCCGGAAGCGAGGCGCGGTCATGCGCGCTTTCGTCGGCGCACACCGCGATCGGCCGCTTGATGCGCGCCAGCGCGGTATCATTGGCGGCCGGAAGCGGCTGCTCGACCAGCGTCACGCCGAGTTCGGCGCAGGCATGCAGGTTCCGTTCGAGATTGTCCGACGTCCAGGCCTCGTTGGCGTCCACGATCAGCTCGGATTCGGGGGCGGCCTTGCGGACGGCCGATATCCGCATCGCGTCGCCGTCGCCGCCGAGCTTGATCTTGAGCAGCGGCCGGTGCGCGGCCTTGGCGGTTGCCGCCGCCATCGCCTCCGGCGTTCCCAGCGAGATCGTAAAGGCGGTCGTGCAGGCCCGTGGCGCCGGCCGGCCGAGCAGGGTCCATACCCGCTGTTTGCTGCTTTTTGCCTCGAGGTCCAACAGCGCACAATCCAGCGCGTTGCGGGCGGCGCCTGCTTGCATCGCGGCCTGCAGGGCGGTTCGGTCCAGTCCTTTGGACACCGGCTCCTGCATCGCCTGAAGCGCAGCCATGGTCGCTTCCGGGGTCTCGTTGTAACGGGGGTAGGGGACGCACTCGCCGCGCCCGGTATGACCGCCATCGCTGACTTCGACCACCACAGTAACGGCCTCAGTCTTGGCGCCCCGGCTGATGGTGAAGGCGCCGGCAATCGGCCAGCGTTCGATGCGGGCGGAAAATAGTCGAGATCGGCCGGAAGTCATTTTAAAATCTGGCAATTTCTGAACCGCATGCTTGCTCGCCGCTACCAACTATGGCTGGTTAAAGCATGATCCGGAAAAGTGGGAGCCGGTTTTCCGATTCGGATCATGCTCAAATTTGGGGGATTAGACCATGATCAGCGGATCATGGTCTAATGACAGATTCTACAAGGCAATGCGGCGTGCCGGAGCATACCTTTTGCAAGCCAAACGGGAGACGGCCATCGTGAGCGGCGATCCGACGCTGGAGCGGATTGCCCAGGGCAACGGGCTTGCGCTGTGCGCTGCCGGTTCATGGACCGCCCGCTTTGCCCCGGTGCTCGAGAAGATGGTCGCCGACGCCGAGAAGCTTCGCGGCAGCCGCCCCAACATCTTCATCGACGTCTCGCAGGTATCAAAGCTCGATACATTCGGCGCCTGGCTGATCGAACGGTTGCGCCGCAGCCTGACCGACGGCGGCATCGAAGCCAAGATCGCCGGACTGTCGGCGAATTATGCGAGCCTCGTCGACGAGGTGCGCCGGGTCAAAGCCGAACCCGTGATCGAGACCCGTTCCGTGACGATCACAGGCATGTTGGAGCAGATCGGCCGCAGCGTGGCCGGCGTCGGCGGCACGCTGGTCGGATTGATCGAGATGTTAGGTGCGGTGCTGGCCGCGGCCGGCCGTGTCTTCATACGTCCCCGCGGTTTCCGGCTGACCTCCACCATCCATCATCTGGAGCAGGTGTGCTGGCGCGCGGTGCCGATCGTGGTGCTGATCACGTTCCTGATCGGTTGCATCATCTCGCAGCAGGGCATCTTCCACTTCCGAAAATTCGGCGCCGATATCTTCGTGGTCGACATGCTCGGCGTGCTGGTGCTGCGCGAAATCGGCGTGCTGCTGGTGGCGATCATGGTGGCGGGCCGTTCGGGCTCGGCCTACACCGCCGAGCTGGGCTCGATGAAAATGCGCGAGGAGATCGACGCGCTGCGCACCATGGGCTTCGATCCGATCGAGGTCCTGATCCTGCCGCGCATGCTGGCGCTGGTGCTGGCGCTGCCGATCCTTGCGTTTCTCGGCGCCATGGCCGCGCTCTATGGCGGCGGCCTCGTCGCGTATCTCTATGGCGGTGTCGATCCCGAAGCTTTCCTGCTGCGGCTGCGCGATGCCATCTCGATCGATCATTTCATCGTCGGCATCATCAAGGCGCCGGTCATGGCCGCGGTGATCGGCATCGTCGCCTGCGTCGAGGGGCTTGCGGTGCAGGGCAGCGCTGAATCGCTCGGACAACACACCACCTCGTCGGTGGTGAAGGGAATCTTCTTCGTCATCGTCATGGACGGCGTGTTCGCCATCTTCTTCGCATCGATCGGAATGTGACCATGGTCGGCGAAATCTCCGACGCCATCATCCGGGTTCGCAACATCACCGTGCAGTTCGGCAAGACGCGGATTCTCGACGGGCTCAATCTGGATGTGAAGCGCGGCGAGATCCTCGGCTTCGTCGGCCCGTCGGGCGCCGGCAAATCCGTGCTGACGCGCACCATCATCGGCCTCGTGCCCAAGGTCGCCGGCAGCATCGAAGTGTTCGGCGTTGATCTCGACAAGGCCAGCACGTCGGAGCGGCGCGGCGTCGAACGGCGTTGGGGTGTCCTGTTCCAGCAGGGCGCGCTGTTCTCCTCGCTCACCGTGCGGCAGAACATCCAGTTTCCGGTGCGCGAATATCTCAACCTCTCGCAACGCCTGCTCGACGAGGTCATGATCGCCAAGCTCGGCATGGTGGGCCTGAAGCCCGAGGTCGCCGATCGCTTTCCGTCGGAGCTTTCGGGCGGCATGGTCAAGCGCGTGGCGCTGGCGCGGGCGCTGGCGCTCGATCCGGAACTGGTGTTCCTCGACGAGCCGACCTCCGGCCTCGACCCGATCGGCGCCGGCGATTTCGACGAGCTGGTCCGCACCCTGCAGCGTACTTTGGGGCTGACCGTTTTCATGGTAACCCACGATCTCGACAGCCTTTATACGGCCTGCGACCGTATCGCCGTTTTAGGGAACGGTAAGATCATTGCAGCAGGATCGATTGCCGAGATGAAGGCATCGCAGCATCCCTGGCTCAATCAGTATTTCAATGGCAAGCGCGCCCGCTCCGTTGTGGTGTAGGAGTAATTGATGGAAACGCGGGCGAATTACGTCCTGATCGGAGCCTTCACCCTGGCGGTGATCGCGGCCGCTTTCGGCTTCGTGCTCTGGTTCCAGAGCCTGCACACGACCAAGGCGCGCAGCCCGTTGCGGGTGATTTTCGAAGGGCCGGCGACCGGCCTGCGCAATGGCGGCAGCGTCAATTTCAACGGTATTCGGGTAGGCGAGGTGGTCCGCGTGAAGCTGGATAACCCGCGTCGCGTCGTCGCACTGGCGATGGTTGAGAACAACGCCCCGATCCGGAAAGACACCCTGGTCGGCCTCGAATTCCAGGGCCTGACCGGCGTGGCGGCGATCTCGCTCAAGGGCGGCGATGAGGCCGCACCCCCGGTGCCGCTCGACGAGGACGGCGTTCCCGTGCTGACCGCCGATCCGGCCGCACTGCAGGACGTCACCGAGTCGATCCGCGCCACGCTGCAAAACGTCAACCGGATCGTCGCCGACAATCAGGAGTCCGTGAAGAACTCGCTGAAAAACCTCGAGACCTTCACCGGCGCATTGGCGCGCAATTCCGAGAAGATCGATAACGTCATGCTCAAGGTCGACGGCGTCATGCTCAAGGCCGACAATTTGATGCTCGGCCTCAACACCATTGCGGGCGGCGCTGCCGGCGGCGAATTGAACCTGATGGTGAAGTCGATCCGTGAACTGGCCGAGGATCTCGACAAGCGCTCGGGTGCCCTGATGGCCGATGGCCGCCGCACACTCGGCGACATCAGCCGCGCCGTGAACAATTTCGACCGCAATCCGAGCCGCGTGATCTTCGGCGGCAGCAACAACGCAGCGCCGGCGGCGGAAGCTACACAGCCACCAGCCAAGCCGGCCGCACCCAGACCGCCCGCCGCTGCCGCTGCGCCGAGCGGACAAAAGCGGCAGTAGGGTGTACGCGTAGTGTCTATCGTTGGTGGCCGACTGCCGACGACGCATGAGGCCGTCCGTGAGCTTGGGTCGCGTGAAGATGCTGCGGCGCTTGAGATCCTCGCGGGAGCGGCCGCAGTCGATGACCAGTTTCTGCGGCGGACGGCTTTGGAAGTCATCGGACGGCACCCGCAAGGGCGCGAATTACGTGCCTTGATCTTGGGTGCGCTGGGTGACCCATCAGAATACGTGACGCGAACTGCTTGCGAGGTCGTCGAACGATGGGAGTTGTTGGAGGCGCGCAACCTCCTGCTCCCCTTGCTGGCTAACGTGAACGAAGCGACGCGGCAAAGCGCGATCCGGGCTTTGGGCGCGATATGGGTCGATGCGGACTTTCCTCGGGTCTTTAGGATTTATGCCAAGGATTTCGTGCCAGATGTCCGCCGAGAGGCCGCGTCGGTTTTGCGGCGACGGGTTGCTGCCGCGGACTGGCGTACACTCTTCGATGCCTTTTCTGCGGACGAACTTGCCCGACACCGAGTGTGGGCGTGCGAGCTTGCCGGGAGTTTCGCAAGCCCGGAAATCCTTCCGCTGCTGTCGCGTCTCTCGTCGGACTCTGACGGTCATGTCCGCAAAGCAGCGGCGCGCGCGACCGAGACTATCTCAAGCAGGTGACGAGAGAGCATGGCCCAAGGTCTTGGCTAACGGCCCCGGTCATAGAAAAACGGAGGCATCGTTGCCTCCGTTTTTATTCCGTGCATTTGAGCCCGGCGTCTACCCAGCCGTCCCGCCCCATAAACTCACTGGAATCCGGCCCCGATGAAGCTACACTAGTCATCATGGCCAGAAATCTGAAATCAGCTATCTCGAAGCCAGCGAGGCCCCGCCGCCGCAAACGCAGTTCGACAACCGGGCGGTGGCTGTTGCAGGACGTCAAGCTGCGTTTCAGCGAACTGGTGCGGCGGGTGCGCAGCGAAGGACCACAGCGCGTGACCGTGCATGGGCGCGATGAAGTCGTGGTGATCTCTGCCGAGGAATTTCGCTGTCTCAAGGGCGATATGACCGGTGAAGCCCTGATCGCGGCGCTGCAGGCGTCACCGCTTCGCGAGATCGATATCGCGCCAGGGCGGACGCCGATGCCGGTACGCTCGTGCAGACAGAAGCGGCAGTAATTCTCGATCGCTAAGTCGCCGCGAACTCCGTCATTGCGAGCGAAGCGAAGCAATCCATCTCGCGGCACGACGGATAGATGGATTGCTTCGTCGCTTCGCTTCTCGCAATGACGCAAAACAAAACGGAGGCCGTGAGGCCCCCGCTTTTTATTCCGTAGGTTCGAAACTGACGCTTACCCCAGCCGTCCCGCCGCGTGCGCGAGCAGGGTGTAGACCAGGCCGGTCTCCGAGGTCAGGTGGCCGCGCAGGGCCTGCGGGCCGCGATCGTCCCGCGCAACCTCGTCGAGCAGGCGCTCGAACTCGGCGATGTAGCGGTCGACCGTCTGCTTGAAGTTGCGGTCGGCGCGGTATTTGCGGGCGACCTCATCGAAAGCCTTCTGGCCGGCCGGCGTATAGAGCCGCTTCGAGAACGCCTTGCTCTCGCCGCGCTGATAGCGATCCCACATCTCGGTGGCGAGGTTGCGGTCCATCAGCCGGCCGATGTCGAGCGACAGCGATTCCAGCGGATTGGCCGGGCCTTGCGGCGCGCGCGGGCGGGCAGGTGCCTCGCGTCCACCAGGCCCACCGGCGTCGGTGCGGCTGAGCAGATCGGACAGCCATCCGTCGCGTCCGCCATCCTGGGTGCTCGCCGGGCTGACCGGCGGCGCTTCGGTGCGGCGCGGCGCCGGCATGCCGAGATCCGGGGGCGGCAGGTTCGACGCGCTGCCGGTGTCGCGCGTGCGCACGTCGTTGCGGCCACCACCACCGCCAGCGGCTGCCGCCATGACCGGTTCTTCCTGGCGCTGCACGCTGGCACGGCTCGTCGTCATGACGTCGAGGCCGCGGCCGTGATGGGCGACGATCCGGTTGAGTTCGGCCAGCGCCTCGATCTGGTCGACGATCACCTTGCGCATCTGCGCGGTGTTGTCGGCAGCCTCCTGCGGCATTTCCAGCACGCCACGGCGCAGTTCGTTGCGGGTGGCTTCGAGCTCGTGGTGCATCTCGGATGCCATCTGCTTCATCGCCACCACCATGGCGCCGAACTTCTCGGTCGACTGCTTAAACATCGCATCGGTTTCGGTGTTGCTCTGCTGATACAGCTCGTTCATGGCGTCGATGGTCTGGTGCCGCTCATTTTCGGCAGCCGCACGAACCGCTTCGAACTGCCGGCTGATCGCGGCCGAGCCGGCGCCGGCGGTTTCCGCCACCACGCGGGCGATATCGCGGGCGCGTTCCTCGGCGGCGGCCAGCGATTCATCCAGCAGGCCGGTGAAGCGCGACAGCCGTTGATCGAGGTCGGTGGTGCGCAGGTCGATGGTGGTGACCAGCGATTCGAGTTGCGACTTGCGATCGGCGACGGACGTCGTGGTCGAGCGGTTGGCCTGTTCGACCACGTGTGCGGCTTCCACGAGCGCCTTGCCGTGGGTTTCGAACTCGCTCGACAGCGAACCGAGATCCTCCAGCGCCTTCGAGGTCTTGGTGTTGAAGGTGGTGAGCTGGTCTTCCAGCGTCTGGGTCGCAACGCCGTTGCGCGAGGTGACGTCGTTCATGGCGGACACGAAGTCGGCCACGCGGGTCACCAAAGCGCGCTCCAGCGAGTTGAGGTTGTCGTGGGCGCCGGTCAGGACTTCCTGCAGCAGGATGTTGCCTTCACGCAGCCGCTCGAACAGGGCAACCGTGTCGGTGCGCAGGATCTTGCTGGTCTCCTGCATTTCGGTGACGGCCGCGATCGAGACCTGACGCGACTGGTCGATCGCCGAACGCGACGACTGCTCGAGATCCTTCAGCGACTTGGCCACCGCGCCGGTGGCAAGATCGCCCGCGGAGGTGATGGTGCGTGCGACTTCCGAGCCATGGGTCGCCATCGATTGCGAGAACGCCTGGCCCCTGGTCTCGATCGACTTCAGACTGTCGGCGGTGACGCGGTCGAGTTCGGTTGTGAGCTGGGTGGTCTTGGCGCTGAGCGCCTCGACCAGCGAACCGCGGCGGCTGTCGACGATCTGCGCCAGACGATCGGTCTGCTGCTGAACGTAGGTGACGATTTCGTCGGTCTTGCCGGTCATCGTCGAGCCGAAATTGCTGCTGGCTGACAGCACCGAGCGTTCGACGTCGGCCGCGGTCGATTTGACCTTGGAGCTGACTTCGTTCGACGCGGCGATCAGCGCACTCTGCGCGTTCTGCGCCGAGGTCTGGATGTTGTCGGTGGTGCTGGCGGTGACCGCAGCGAGCGCGTGCTCGATGTCGGTTGCGATCGCCTTGATCTGGCTTGCGGCGTCGGCCGAGGTCGCGGCGAACGAGCTCTGCGCTTCGCGCGCGGTGCTGAGGATCGAGGCGGCGGTGCCGGCGCCGACCGTGCTCAGCGTACGTTCGACATCGATGGCGAGCGACTTGACGTGGTCAGCCGCTTCCGTCGAGGCAGTGCTGAGCGCGCTCTGCGCTTCACGGGCGCCAAGGGTGATCGATTCGGCGGCGGCATTGCCTGCCATCGAGAGCGAACGCTGCATATCGGCTGACAGCGCCGTTACCTTGGTCGCCGCATCGTTGGATGCCGTGACCAGGGTGTTCTGGGCTTCGCGTGCGCCCGAGGTGATGGCCTCGGCGGTGGCGGTGCCCGCAGCCGACAGCGAACGTTCGACGTCGGCGGCGAGCGACTTGACCTGGCTCGCCGCATCCGCGGACGCGCTGATCAGGGTGTTCTGGGCCTCGCGGGCGCCCGATGTGATCGACTCGGCGGTGGCCGTACCGGCGATCGACAGCGAGCGCTGCACGTCGGCGGCGAGCGACTTGACCTGGGTTGCCGCATCGGTGGATGCGTTGATTAGCGTGTTCTGGGCTTCGCGTGCACCGGCGGTGACGGCCTCGGCGGTGGCGGTACCGGCGATCGACAGCGAGCGCTGCACGTCGTCGGCCAGCGACCTGACCTGGTTGGTGACCTCCGTCGAAGCGGCGACCAGCGTGCTCTGGGCTACGAGGGCGCTGGCCGTGACGGATTCGGCGGTCGAGGTGCCGGCGATCGACAGCGAACGCTCGACATCGGCGGCGAGCGACTTGACCAGGCTTGCCGCGTCCGCGGACGCGGTCACCAGCGTGGACTGGGCTTCGCGGGCGCCGGAGAGAACCGACGCGGCAGTGGCGCTGCCGGCGGCCGTGAGCGTGCGCTCGACGTCGGCGGCCAGCAATTTGATCTGCGAGACGGCGTCGGAGGAGGCCGACACCAGCGTGGTCTGGGCTTCGCGGGCGCTGGTCAGGATCGAGTTCGCAGCACCGGTGCCGACGGCGGTGAGGGTGGTTTCAACCTCGGCCGAGGTCAGCCGCAGCTGGGCGCCGACATCGGTCGAAACCGTGAGCAGGGCCTGCTGCGCGGTGCGCGCGCCGGTCTGGATGGTCTCGGAGGTGTTGACCACGAGGTTCGTGAGCGAGCGCTCGGCATCCTCGACATGGGAGCGGATGCCCGAGGACAACAGTTCCGCGCGCGCCATGAGGTCGTCGCTGGCCTGACGGCCGCTGCTTTCGATGCGGCCTGCCACGGCTTCGACGCGCGAGCCGAGCAGATCCTCGAACTGCGCGACGCGCATGTCGATGTCGTTGGCGATGACACCGACCCGGGTTTCGATGCCCTGGTGGATATCGTGGAACCGCGCCGCGATAGCGTCGGTGAGATGCGCGCTGCGGCCATCGATGGTTTCGGTCACGCTGGCAATGCGCAGGTCCACGGCCTCGACCGCCTGTGCGGCGCCAATCGTCAGCGACGTGGTCAGGTTGGTGAGGCGCTCGTCCACGGCTTCGACGGCTTGCGCAGCGCCAACCGTCAGCGATGTGGTCAGATTGGTGAGGCGCGAGTCGATCGACTGGATGGCCTGTGCGGTGCCGCCGGTCAGCGACGAGGTGAGTTCGGTCAGACGCGAGTCGATCGAATGGATCGCCTGCGCGGCACCGTCCGTCAACGACGTCGACAGCATGCCGAGGCGATTATCGATCGTGTCGGTCACGGACCTGGCGCGGGTGTCGAAGGTCTGCTCCAGCGTTCGCAGGCGGCCGTCGACCGTCTCGTCGAACGACCTGATCCGGCTGTCGAGCGAAGTGTCGAACGAATTGATCTTGCCGGTGAGCGAGGTGTCGAACGAACCGATCTTGCCGGTCAGCGAACTATCGAGAGCTTCGATCTTGCCGTTCAACGAGGTGTCGAGATAGCTGACGCGGTCTCCGAGCGTCGTCTCGAACTGCAGCAGGCGCTGATCGAGCGAGGCGGTGATCTCGCCGCCGTGCGAGGTCAGGCGGGTGTCGAAGGTGTCGACATAGTTCTTCAGGCTGTCGTGGATGTCCTGGGTGCGCTGGCCCATGCGCTCGACGATCTCGCCGCCGAAGGTTTTGACGGTGCGGTCGAATTCGGAGATGTGGCGGGTGATCAGGGCGCCGAGCGTGCCGGAGTCGCGGGCGAATTTCTCGACCAGTTCGCTGCCCTGGTTCTTCACCAGTTCGTCGAACGCGCTCATCTGCAGCGAGAGGCTGTCGTGCGTGGTTTCGGTCTGGCTGATGACCTTGGCAACCAGCGAGTTCACGGTCACGTCGAGCGCGTCGCTGGCCTTGTCGCCGGAGGTCATGATGCGGGTCGCGAGGCGGTTGCCGGCCTCGTCGATCTTGCTGACGAGATCGCCAGAGCGCAGCTCGAGCTCGAGCAACAGCGAGTCCGAGGAGTTCTTCAGCGAATCGTGGACCTGTTCGGTGCGGTCGGAAATGCCGTCGACGATGGTCGACGAGCGCTGCTCGAACTCGCCGGTGATGCGGTCGATGCGCTCGTTGAGCATCTCATGGACGCGGTCGGCCAGATCGACGAACTCGTCATGGACGTGGCCGGTCTTGAAGTTGAGGCTGGTGGTCAGCCGCTCCGAGGCATCGAGCACGGCGCGGGTGGTCTCGGCGCTGGCTTCCTCGAGGCGGTCGAGCAGGTCGCCGCCGCGCTCGCCGAGCGCGAGGATCATGTTGTCGCCGGCATGGCTCAAGGCGGTGGTGATGTGGGCGCCGCGTTCTTCCAGCGCGCCGGTGATGCTTTTCGCGACTTCGTCGACGCGCGAAGCGATCGCGTCCGAGATCAGCGCGATATCGTGGCGCAGATCGATCTGCACGCCGGAAATGGCGCTACGAACCTGCTCGGCCTGGCCGACCAGATTGTCGCGCTGATGGGCGATGTCCTGCAGCAGCGCGCGGATGCGCACTTCGTTGTCGGAATAGGCGCGCTCGAGGGCGGCGACTTCATTCGCGACCAGGGTTTCCAGTTCGCCGGCGCGCGCGATCGCGCGTTCGACGCCGTCGCCCATCGCCGCGACCTCGCGGCGGATCGCCTGACCGACCGTCACCATCGAATCGGAGGCGGCCCCTTCGGGCTCGGAGAAGCGGATCGCGACCTGCGCCATCGATTGCGCGATCATCCGCATTTCCTGGCCGCGCCAGGCAAGGCTGGCGAGGAAGTAGAACAAGAGCACCGGCGCGAAGAACAGCGCCGCGAGGCCGCCAAGCACCAGCACGCCGCCGCTCTGTCCCATCGCGGCCTGCAGCGAGGGCAGGAAGGCGGCGGTCAGCAGCGCGCAGCCGACCATCCAGACGCCGGCGAACACGGTGGCAAGCGTATAGACGCCGCGGGCGGGGCGGCCCTTCTGGATCGCCTGCAGAATTTGGCCGATGGTTTCGCGATCGTCATTGGCGGCGCGTCGCGGCGCGCGCGGCTCTTCGATCGAATCGAACACCTGCCGGTCCGCGCCGGAACGCGTATCAATGCGCGTATCGAACGGGGTCTCGGAGTAGGCCGGGGGCGCGGACGAAAGGCTGGGTGGCGAAAGGTCGTTGCCGATCGAATTGCGATTGGGATCGACGGTGGTGTCACTGATGTTCAGCGCTTCCTGAATGGCGGAAAGCGCGACTTCGGTGGGATCTTTGACCTTCTTGGGATTGTTCGCCATGTTCAGTCTGAGCCCTCTTACTTTTTACGCGTCCAGTTCTCTTGCGACTGACCTTGCAAACGTCCCCGCAAGCTCAAAACCGGAATCTTTGCCCCGCACGGACGGCAACCGCGCCCGTCGGCGGCTTGTCCGCTACATCCGCAAACATCCTATTGGCTGAGCGATGCGAATGAAATGGTCGCGATTAAGACTTTCTTAATCATCGTTAACAGCTTTGTGGCTTAAGGCCTTACGGGCACTCGAAATTCCTGTGGGAGATCGCCGATTGCGGCAAGTCCTCGGCAAAAAGAAGGCGAAGTTACGGCAATTCTGGCAAACGTTTCGTTAACCAATTTCATGTTTGGCTGACCAAAACGGGCCCTGCCTGGATCGGCACGGCAGGAAGATTTGGGTTAGGCCATGCCGCTTCATCTCGAACGGATAGAATGGATGCCATCGCCGCCGCTCGCCCCCGATGACTGTCCGATCGATTTCGAACATCTCAAACGCATGACGCTTGATGACGCCGGCCTGGAACAAGAGGTGCTGGCGATGTTCGCGGCCCAGTCGGCCAAGCTGATGGCCACGCTCGCCACCGTGCCCGCAGATGCACCCGCACTGACCCATACGCTGAAGGGCTCGGCCCGCGCGATCGGGGCCTTCGGTGTCGGGGAAGCCGCCGCCCGGCTGGAAGCGGTGCTGGCTGATGGCACCGACCCGTCCAGGCTGCTTGGCGAGCTTGGCGATGCCGTTGCGCTGGCGCGGGCGGCGATCGAGGTGGTCCTGCGCCGCTCCTGAAGCCGGGCCCGCGGTCTGACGCCGCGCCAAAACCCCGGCAAATTAGCCCCTCAGGTTTTCGTCCCGACCGCTAGCGCTGTGCGGATCGACCCGTTATAGGGACTGCCGGGGACCTTACCTTCCGTAGTCCGGCAGCACGAGCGATCATGGCCAAAATCCACTTTGTCGACCATTCCGGCGAAAAACGAACCATTGAAGTCGAAAACGGCGCGACCGTGATGGAAGCCGCGATCCGCAATGCGATTCCCGGCATCGAAGCCGAATGCGGCGGGGCCTGCGCCTGCGCGACCTGCCACGTCTATGTCGATGAAGCCTGGCGCGAAAAAGTCGGCGCGCCGACGCCGATGGAAGAAGACATGCTGGATTTCGGCTTCGACGTGCGGCCGAATTCGCGGCTGTCGTGCCAGATCAAGGTCTCGGACGAACTCGACGGCCTCGTCGTCTCGACGCCGGAGCGGCAGGCCTGAGCCCTGCGGTTCAGCGCGATCCGGCGCTCTCCTTTCCGACCAACTCGTCATCGACCGCATAAACCGCGCAGTCCGTCGCAAATTTCGCGCATCCGGCAAGGGCCGCGTCCTGGGCCGCGGCGGCCGACCGCTGCCCGCCGCGATAGCCAAAACCGCCGGTCGGCGACACCGCAAACGCCTTGTGCGGGCTCGCGGACAAATAATCTGCAAAAGCTGAACGGCCTTTCTCGCCCAACCGGGGTGGCGGCGAAAGCGTCGTCGGAAGCGGCGCTGCGGCAAGCTCCCGCGTTCCCAGATTCTGCTCGCGCAGGAAGCGATCGACCATCGGGGTCCAGAGCGGAATGCCCCGCGAGAACAGCGTGTGGCCATCATTGCCGAACGCCGGCGCATCGATCAATTGGGCACGGCCGCCGGCGCCGGTGAATGCCGCGTGCATCCGGTGAGCGAGGTCGGGGCGAAAGTACTTGTCGTTCTCCGCATAGATCCACAGCATCGGAATGCGCGACGTCCGGCCGAACGCGGCAAATGCACGGACCAGCGCGTCCTCGTCGCAGACTTCGTCATCGGCGCGCGAACCGCGACCGCCGGCGAAGCTGATCGCGGCGACGAGGCCGGGCGGCGTTGTCGCTGCGAGCGCGATGCTGGCGAAGCCGCCCGCCGAGCTGCCGACCGCGATCATGTCGCTCGTGGAGACGTCGGTGCGGCTCTGCATGGCTTGGATCGCGGCCGCCAAATCTTCGGCGGACGCCCGGCCCGATCGCAGATAATCGCGATTGGCGCAGGGACCGCTGATCTCGGCATTTCGGCCGCCGGAGACGCCATAGCTGCGCCGCATGACCACCAGTGCTGCGAAACCGCGCCGGGCGAATTCGACCGCCTGACGGTAAGACCCATATGGCGACATGGTTGCGCGCGCGGTTTGATCGCGCGGCGTGCCGTGGCTGATCAGCGCCAGCGGGTAACGTCCGCTGCCCGATGGCCGCACCAGCATCGCCTCGAGGCCAGCCGGCCCCGCCGCCGCCATCGGAATGCGCAGGTCCTCGCGATGGAAGCCATCCGCCGCGGCGGGCTGCATCGTCGCAGAGACGATCAGCACCGCCAGCAGCGCGGCGCGCATTATCGTCCGTCCATGCCGCGCCGAAGCCAGCGCTGGAAATTTGCGGT